>Ga0255751_10003471_pt1 | contig 14444 bp, 3 predicted proteins | sample 071ome_20_FD_179951 | JGI IMG/M metagenome (GOLD analysis project Ga0255751, IMG submission 179951) | Coastal salt marsh microbial communities from the Groves Creek Marsh, Skidaway Island, Georgia - 071412BT metaG (version 2) | ecosystem: Environmental > Aquatic > Marine > Intertidal zone > Salt...
GATTATGATATTAGAGTCATTGAAAAACAATTTTTATATACGATGTCTGTAGAAGTTAAGCATCGTTCTGGTCATATTTCTCAAAATGGTAAATATTTGTTCACGATTGATTCATATCATGCTGACAGGGATGTTCCAGACCTAACATTTGCAGAATTTCCTGAAGAACATAAGTCTCACAACTGCATCGTTCTCCCAAATGGGCAGATTGGTCTATATCCAAACAATAGATGTCGTTGGATTGAAGAGAGTTTAACTCCTCCAACACTCAAAAAACCAGATTTTCTTGTTTCTACAAGAAGTTTTACCGTTGAAAATGGTGGTTCTCACTGTTCAGGATCTCTTGGACACTCTGAGGAGTATTTTTGGGAGCACGAATTGCAAAATAAATACGAAAAAGGGATAGAAACCCCTTAAAAAGTTCTGTTTTACCAAAAACAGGAGCAAAAATGGCAAATTCACCCGTTGACAGAGATAAAAACTACATGAGAGAGATGTGGGGAACCACAAGACTTGTTACAGATTACTACAGAGACGAAAAAATGACTCCTCAAAGCGATTTTTTGGATAATTTGGGCAATCATCAGCATCAAAAGATGCTTCGTGAGATTGCAAATGATGATATCACACCCAAAAAGCACGATTTTGCACATCAAAACGAAATTCATGAGAAAATTCGCAATGATGAGGACTATGATGATTGGGATTATGGTACGGAACCATATTATGGTAAGATTTCTGGATGAAGGTATAAATAAAAATACATAAATTCTCCTCATAAATGGCGGTACAGAGAATATCCAGAGCATTTAAGGATATAAGTTTGTCATTTGACATGCATCCAGTGACGAAGGATATTCTCGTACTCAAAAATGAGGATGCAATTAAAAGATCAATTCGTAATTTGGTTCAAACCGTTCCAACCGAAAGATTTTTTAACCCCACAATTGGTGCCGATGTAAAAACGAGTCTATTTGACTTCGTAGATTTTGGTACGGCATCAGTTTTACAGAAACAAATTGAAATTGCGATACAAAATTATGAACCAAGAGTCGAAAATCCACGAGTTGTAGTAGATCCTAGACCAGATTTGAATGCTTTTGAGATTACTGTTACCTTTACTATTGTGGGATTAGAAGTTCCACGTCAACAATTCTCATATATCCTAGAGGCAACAAGATAATATGCCTTTTACAAAGTTTACAAATCTAGATTTTGATCAGATAAAAACGTCCATCAAGGATTATCTCCGTGCAAATTCAACTTTCACGGATTTTGACTTTGAGGGATCTAACTTTTCTGTCCTAATCGATACGCTTGCATATAATACCTATATTACTGCATTCAACTCGAACATGATTGTCAATGAATCCTTTTTGGATTCGGCAACGTTAAGAGAGAATGTAGTTTCTTTAGCGCGAAATGTTGGATATGTTCCTCGTTCTAGAAGTGCCGCAAAGGCAACTGTGTCCTTCAATATTGCATCTTCAAGCACTTCGGCACAAATAGTACTTAAAGCGGGTTTAGTGTGTGTTGGAGCGGTTGACAACACCTCATACACATTCTCAGTACCAGAAGACATTACTAGAAATAATGTAAATGGGGTTGCTTCATTTGATAATATTGAAGTTTATCAGGGAATTTACCTCACCAAAGAATTCGTAGTCGATAATTCAACCAATCAAAGATTTATTTTAAATAATCCAAATATTGATACGAGCACGATTGTTGTTAAGGTTGGCACTCGTGAATATAGGCAAGTTGATAATATCTTTAAAATAGACTCTAATTCAGAAATATATTTGTTGCAAGAAATTGCCGATGAAAAGTATGAATTGTTATTTGGTGATGGTATTCTTGGAAAGAAAATAGAATCTGGAACGACCGTTAAAGTCAGTTATATTACGACTGATGGTGAAGATGGAAATGGTCCTTCACTGTTCTCATATTCTGGAACCACGACTGACAGTAGCGATATACTTGTAACTCCATCGGGAACGGTATCTGTAAGCACCGTCAACCGTGCTTCTGGTGGCAGTAGCATAGAATCTATACAATCAATCAAATACTTTGCTCCTAGGGTATATTCCTCACAATATCGTGCTGTGACTGCAAGAGATTATGAGGCGATTATTCAAAAAATTTATCCAAATACCGAATCAGTTTCTGTTGTTGGTGGTGAAGAATTAGATCCACCACAATTTGGTAAAGTCTTATTGAGTATTAAACCAAAAAATGGTACGTCAATCTCAGATTTTACAAAAACTCAAATTCTAAATGATCTCAAACAATATTCTGTTTCTGGAATTAATCAGGAAATTATAGATCTCAAACTACTGTATGTTGAGATTGATAGTGATGTCTTTTATGATTCTTCCAAAGTTAGCAATATTCAACAGTTAAATTCTAGAGTTGTTTCTTCTTTAGATACTTATTCACAATCCGTAGATCTCAACAAATTTGGGGGGAGATTCAAATACAGTAAGGTGTTACAAGTCATCGACAATGTTGATACTTCAATTACATCAAATATCACTCGTGTAAAAATGAGAAGGAATATTAATTGTATTATTAATACCTTTGCACAGTATGAGATTTGTTTTGGAAATAGATTCCATAAAACAATAGGTTCTTACAATATTAAGAGTACTGGTTTTAAGATTGCTGGAGAACCAGACACTGTATATTTTGTTGATGTTCCATCAGAAAATAGTGACATTGGCATTCTTTCTATTGTAAAACCAACATTAGATCCAAATGAATATGAGATTGTTAAGAAGTCTATTGGAACTGTAGATTATATCAATGGAGAGATCATAGTTAATACTATTAATATCATTTCAACCTCTTTAGAAGACAACGTAATTGAGATTCAAGCATACCCAGAATCAAATGATGTAATTGGTCTCAAAGACCTATATTTGGTCTTTGATGTCTCCAAAAGCACTATAAATATGGTTAAGGATACTATAGCATCCGGAGAGCAAATTTCTGGAGTTGATTTCCCAGTAAGGTCAAGTTATTCAAACGGAAAATTAACGAGGTAATAAGGAGATATGATTACAACTGGTTTTGACGCTAGAGTAAAAGTTCAACAAATTATTGAGAATCAGTTACCAGAATTCTTACTCAGCGAATCCCCCAAGTCTGTAGACTTTTTAAAGCAGTATTATGTCTCCCAGGAATATCAGGGAGGACCAATTGATATTGCAGAGAATTTAGATCAATATTTAAATTTAAATAACCTTTCTCCAGAGGTTATAACTGGCACTACGACACTAACCAGTTCGGTCTCCGAATCCGATGATGTAATTTATGTTGAGTCGACCAAAGGTTTTCCCAAACAGTATGGTCTATTCAAGATTGATAATGAAATTATAACATATACTGGGATTACAAATAATAGTTTTACTGGATGTATACGTGGTTTTAGTGGTGTTACAAACTATAGGAACGAAACCAATCCAGAAGAATTAGTTTTTTCTACATCAGATGCAGCATCTCACTCTAATGAATCTAATGTAGAAAATCTAAGTGCTCTATTTTTAAAAGAATTCTACAAAAAATTAAAATATCTTCTTGCTCCTGGATTTGAAGATGTTGATTTTGTATCTGAACTTGATGTAAACAATTTTATAAAAAGTGCTCGCAGTTTTTATCTTTCTAAAGGAACTGATGAATCATTTAGAATTCTTTTCAATGTCTTATATGGTGTTACACCAAAAGTTATAAACCTTGAAGATTTTCTCTTAAAGTCATCTGATGCGGAATTTATCAGAAGAGAAATATTAGTTACAGAAAGAATCTCTGGCGATCCACTAAGATTGGTCGGTCAGATGATTAGAAATATTGATGATTCTGCTACTGGACCAGTTTCCGAAGTTGAGATTATAACAAGAAACAAAAAAACTTTTTATAAAATTCAACTTTTTTCTGGATATGATGAAAAGAGTCTAATTGAAGGAACTTTTAAAATTACTCCAAGTTCTATAGTCTCTGATAATGTTTCTATTGGATCTTCGGTAATTACTGTTGATAGTACAATTGGATTCCCAGAATCAGGAAACCTTGTCTCTGGATCCAATACTATTACATATACCGATAAAAGTATTAATCAATTCTTTGGTTGCCAGGGAGTTGACACATCAATAAATCCTTCTGATAACATCAGATCGGATAAAATCATTTATGGATACGAAAATGGAGATCCATCAAAGAGAGTCGAACTAAGAGTTACGGGTGTTCTTTCTGATATTGAAAGTCCAGAAAAATTCAATCTTCTTTTAGAAGGTGATAATATTTCGGTTAAAAACCTTGGTGATAAAGTAGAAAATAATAATGAAAATAATAAGCAGTTCTCATTCAATAGTTGGATCTATAATGTAAGATCTCGTTATGAAGTAAATTCATTTAACAATAACCAATTAACTTTATTCGAACAACCAGATATCTCCAGTTTAAAGGTTGGTGATACTGTTGATGTTTTAGATAGAAACTCCGAGAATATCGTTGTTGCAGATGCAGTTGTAACTGCAATAAATTCTAAACTAGTAGAAATTAATAAAAACATTACCGGAGTTGTCTCAAATAGAAGACTGAGTATCAGGAGAAAGTATGCTTATGCTACATCATCAAATACTCCATTAAGAGTTCCTAATATTATTTCAAATGTTCAGAACACATATAATGAAGATGATAAATTTATCTATGTTGCATCAAATTCATTACCAGATTATCAGATAAAGAAAAAACTTTCTACTGCGAATATTTCAATAACAGCGTCTTCAAATCTGGATAATATTTTCCAAAATTATAATGGACTAACAGATTTATACTCCGTACTATCATTCAACGATGATGTTCCATTTGTAACTGGAGACGCAATCATATATCATGGGGATCAAGATGCTTTCCCAGAGTTAGTCTTAGGCAATACCTATTATGTTGAAGTTCTAGAAGAATCTGGAAGAAAGAATAAAATTCGTCTTTATAATGCGAGATCTTTTATTTCTTCCCAAAATTATGTTGAATTTGGCAAATATGAAGTAGTATCAAATCACAATTTCACTATTTTACAGCATTATAATAAAACTCTAGTACCCAAAAAATCACTATCAAAATTCCCACTAGATCCAAATATTAAAACAGAAACTAATGTTCCAACTGAAGTTGGTGTAGTTGGTAAGTTAATTAATGGTGTTGATATTATTAATTACAAATCAAATGATAGAATTTACTATGGTCCTATAGATTCTTTGAAAATTTACAATAGTGGAGATGATTATGATGTAATTAATCCACCATCAATTGTAATTTCTGGACCTGTTGGATTTGGAACAACTGCCGAAGCACAAGCAGTTGTTAGTGGATCCGTAAAGAGTGTAATTGTAGACCCTCAGAATTTTAACATTAATAGAGTTTTGTCTGTTACTGTTACTGGAGGAAATGGTAATGGTGCTAAGTTACAGCATGTTCTTTCAAAGCAATTCAGAGAAATTGAATTTAATGGAACACAAGTTGGTTTAGCAGCAACTGGTGGAGTTGATATTAGTAATGAAACAATAACGTTCCTTGAGAGGCACAATTTGCAGGATGGGGAAAAGATTGTCTATAATCCTGCAGGAAATCAACCATTAGGTATTGGATCATTTAAGTTCTCAAATACGGATCAAGGAAGATATTTGGTTAATGGTGCAACGTACTATCCACAAGTTATAAACACTAGAGCAATTCACTTATATGAAACTGAAGAAGACTACTTAGCTGGAATCAATACGGTCGGTTTTACTACAATTAATACTGGTGGAACTCACAGGTTTAGATTATTTGACGCTAAGGATGTAATTTCTGAAATTAGAGTTATTGATCCAGGAAGTGGATATGAAAACAGAAGGTTGAGAGTGAAGACTTCTGGAATATCTACAGAGTACAACAAGATTGTATTTAATAATCATGGATTCAAAGATGGAGATTTGGTAAATTACTCTTATGAAACTTCAGAAATTGTAGGTTTAACATCATCAAAACAGTATAGGGTTATAAAACTAAATGATTCTGACTTCCAGTTGGCAGATGCTGGATCAGTCGGTGCCGCAACAACAGACTTTGAGCGAAGGAAGTTTGTAAAATTTGAGTCGACTGGAAGTGGATACCAGGAATTTTCATATCCTCCAGTACAGATTATCATCGATGCAGAATTTACTGGATCATCAATTGGTACAATTACTGCAACTCCTCAAGTAAGGGGTCAAATTGTTGATGCATATTTGTATGATGGTGGAACCAACTATGGTTCAAATATTTTAAATTTCCACAAAAAACCATCACTTTCCATTAGAAACGGTGTAGGTGCAGAATTAAAACCAATTATAAAATCTGGTTCTATCGTTGCCGTTGAAGTTCAAAATGGTGGAAAATATTATAATGCTGCTCCAGACCTTGTAGTAAATGGAAATGGTTCTGGGTGCAAGTTGAGAGCGGTTGTAATTGATGGAACTATCAAAGATGTCATTATTATTAATAGAGGTGTAAATTATGAAGATAAAAATACTTCTATTTCTGTAATTCCACCAGGAAAAAATGCTGTAATTGAACCAAATGTAAGATATTTAAGTGTAAATAATCTTGGAAAATTTTCCGATGAAATTTTATCTGAGTATGAAGATAATCTTTCTTATGGTGTAGTTGGATATTCTACTGAAAGAGAAGGTAATTCATTCTCAGATCCAAATCCAGATACAGGACACTCCAAGGTTATTGGATGGGCTTATGATGGAAATCCAATTTATGGACCATATGGTTATTCGGATCCAGAAGATAATAATTCTTCAATTGTTGCCCTGAAAACTGGATATAATGAATCAATATCAAATGTATACAATAGACCATCCACATCAGTATTCCCACTGGGATTCTTTTCGAACGATTACAAATATGTGAATAACGGTGATCTGGATGAGCACAATGGAAGATTTGCAAAAACTCCAGAATATCCAGAAGGTGTTTATGCATATTATGTTGGTGTTGCAACTGCTGCACCCACTGGTAAATTAGTACCAAAATTCCCATATTTTATTGGTAATACTTTCAGATCTACTCCAGCAGAGAATATCGTAGATCAATCATTTGATTTTAACAATTCATCATTAGTTAGAAATACTTTCCCATATAGAACTAATCAAAAATATTCTGGTAGTGACTTTATAGTAGAATCTAATGAATTCTTTAATCAAATTACAACAGTAGAATCTGTTTCTGAGGGTGGAATTGAGACAGTAACTGTACTGAATCCTGGTCAAGACTACAAAATTGGTAACCTGGTTACATTTGAAAATGAAGGAACTAATGGCGGCGGTGCTTCTGCAGAAGTTAGTAAATTGGAAGGTTACAATATTAGCAAAATTGAGACAACATATGATGATTTTGAGAGTTCTGTTGTAACTTGGCAAGATAAACAAACATTAAGAGTTTATACTCCAAGTTTCCATTCATTTTCTTCTGGGGATAACATTTCGATATCTGGAGTTTCTACGTTCTTAAATGGTCTAGTAGACTCTCACAAAATTGGAATTTCTTCGGAAAGATCTTCTTTAGCTGAAGATATTCCAGCAAATGTTGGGGTTGTAACAGATATTTACGTTTCTTCAATTGGTTTAAACGTTGGATCTGGTACGACAATTGGAATTGGAACAGAATTATTCTCGGTTCTTAATAGATTTGATTCTGATAATATCTTGAGAGTTAGAAGAGGTAATGCTACCATTTCACATAGTTCTGGAGATATTGTAGATTACTTTACTGATTCATTCACTATTTCTCTATCAAGTGAATATTTTGAATCAACAAAGAATAAAAAAACATACTTTAATCCAAAGCAATCGGTTGGAGTTGGTATTAATACTGGAACCGAAACTTCTACAAGTTTCTATATTGGCAATACGTTAAAAACGGTTTCTATTCCAGTACAAAGCATTTATATTCCAAATCATTCATTTAGGAATAACCAAAAACTATTACTATCAATACCACAATCCGCAAATGCACTAACTGCTTCTGATACTTCTTCTGGATCAACTTTTGATCTACCAAATTCTGGATCAAGTCAATATGTTTATGTAATTAATAAATCCAAAGATTTTATTGGTTTAACGACTCAAGTTGGTTTAACTTCAACTTCTGGCGGTCTTTTCTTCACTGCTAATGGATCTGATAATTATGAATATAGTTTAGATACTACATATCCAGAATTAACTTGTACTGCTAGAAGAATCAAAGCAAAAGTTTCTATATCAACAGATCATGGTCTAGAAGACAGGGATAAAATTAATCTAACAGTAAAACCAAAACAAACAGTTGGTGTTGGATCTTCAGATTTGATTAGGATTAAGTATAATGCTTCAAATAAAAAATTACTTGTAAATACCGTAGGATTCTCATCATCTAAGGTAGATATCACCACCGACAAGATTTATATTGGGGATCACAATCTTTCATCTGGACAAAAGGTTTTTTATGATTCTTCCGATCTTGTTGCAAGTGGTTTAACAACAGGTAGTTATTTTGTATATAAGGTTGATAGTAATAATATTAAACTTGCAGAAACTTATAATGACGTTTTTGCAAATCCTCCAGTTATTGTAAGTATTGGAAACAGTGGAGGTTCAGGTCAGGAACTGAGTCTCATTAATCCACAACTAAAAATAACTAATAACAATAATATTTCCATTAATCTTCCAGATTCTTCTCTGGATGGATATAAATTTAAACTTTATTACGATCAGGATTTGAATAGTGAATTTGTTTCAACAGGAAGCACAAGTTCTTTTAATCTTCAAGGAAGTTCTTCAAATTCAATTACTATCAACCATGATGATTCATTGCCAACAAAACTTTATTACTCTTTTGAAAAAGATGGTATTTTAATTGAACCAGATATTGATGTTAAAAATTACTCAGAAATTTTATATGTCGATAGTTTTTATAATGGAGAATATGAAGTTTTTGGAATTGGAAATACCACATTCAACATATCTTTAAATGAGATTCCAGAAAGACTTTCATACCAATCTTCAGATTGTGAAGTCATAGAATATGATACTTCTTCACTCAATGCATCTGGACCAATTAAAAATATTAATATAATATCTTCTGGATTTAACTATAAAGTTCTACCAAGAATTGTAGGTTTAAGCACTGGATCTGCAGTTAGTGTTGGATCAAACGCGGTATTGAGGGCAAATACAAAGGATATTGGTAAAATTAACGAATATAGAATTATTAATGAAGGATTTGATTATTCTTCTGATAAGACTTTAAGACCTCAAGCAGAAATTCCAACTTTATTAACATTAACTGGATCCCAAAAAATTGAGAACATTGATGTAGTTGATGGTGGAAAAAATTACATTTCTGCTCCATCACTAATTATTATTAACATGTATGACCGCACTTTAGTTGATAGTGGTCTTCTTGTTGCAAATTTCAAAGGAAATACTATTGTTTCTGTAGATGTTGTCGAAGAACCAAAAGGTCTGGATGATGTTGAACACAGAATATTTACAATTAATAATAGTAATGGTATTCAGGTTGAGAGAATTTTATCTTACAGTAATGGTATAGTAGAATGTGAACTAAGTACACCACCAATTGATGGATTTATTAATCCACCATTTAAATCTGGGGATAGAATATTTGTAGAAGGAATCAAAAAGCAAGATTTTACAGATGCTTTAGGAAATGTAACTTCTCCAGGAACAGGTTTTAATTCCGCAGATAATGGATACAACTTCTTCGAAGTTACCGAATATACAAATTCAAATCCAGCGATATTAAAATATAATATTGGAGAGTTTACTGAAAATGCAGGAACTGCTGTAACCATTCAAACGACATCATTTAATTCAATCATAAAAGAACAAAACTATCCAGTTTTCAGAATAACAAGAGTTCCAAGTCTCTTCTTTGATGGAGAACTTTTGCGCGTAAATGATACAGCGACAGACTTAGAAGTAAAAACAGTTAAGAAGAACTTTATCAAAGTTACTGGCGACTATAAGATAGAAATTGGTGATCAGATAAAAGGAGTTAACTCTGGCAACTATGCAATTATTGATAATATCTATAGAAATGAAAATAGATTCACTATAGACTATTCCAATAAAAAAGAATTTGATTGGAAGGATGATACTGGAAAACTAAATCTTGATCTTCAGGTATTACCAAATAATGACTACTATCAGAATCTCTCTTACACAATTAAGAGTACTATTGAATATGAAGAGATGCGTGATAAAGTCAACCAGTTAGTTCACCCAACTGGATTGAAAAACTTTGCAGATACTGAAATTCTCTCTAAAGCAGATGTTTCTATCGCATCTTCAATATCACTATTACCAGTTCTTGATTTTGTCTCCGAAAGAAGAGTCGATACTATTAATAATTTTGACCTAGCATTGGATTATGATCCAACGCAAGATTCTTCTAGATTCATTATATTTAAAAATAAAAAACTAGCTGATTATATTGAATGTAGATCAAACAGAGTTCTACAAATTGACGATATTAGTGGTAGATTTTCTAGTTCAGAATTCAATAAAGAAACATTTACGGATACAATTGAATATCCAATTACTGACTTTTATTCTAAATTCCTCGTTCAAGTTATGGATGAGGAAAAGAGAAGCACTCAGGTTAGTGAAGTTGTAGTTTTAAACGATTATCAGGGTACATTTACTTTAAACAAAATTGATCTATTCACAGATGAAAAAATAGGAGATTTTTCTGGAGATTTTGGATCTGTTGGAGATCCAATTTTAAGATTCACTCCTATCAATCCAAATGATTTTAACTATAATCTCAAAATTTACAGAGAGTCATTTACTAGTGATCCATTTACAATTGGTATTGGATTCACTGAAATTGGTTTTACAAGACTATCTGCAATAACGGAAAATGTAGGTCCATCTTCTGGAAATGGTCTTCTTGGTGTAAGCACAACTGTTTTCCAAGCACAGTCGGCACTTTATGATACTGTATATGCATTTGCACACGTTGTTGATACCGTTACAAATGAATCAAATTACTTTGAAATAGCAGGTCATTATGACGGGCAGGACACTTATCTTTCAGAGTTCTACTTTGATACCAAAAAAACCTCAGTATCTGGAAATTATATTGGAACGTTTGGGTTAAATGTGGATGGTGGAGTTATTTCACTTTCCTTTGAAAATGAAAATAGTAACAATAACGTAAGAGTTAAAACAAAAGTTGTTGGTATTGGTTCAACTTCTGCTGGAGTTGGAACATACAGATATACTGTTGATGGGCAGATTGATGGTACTGAAAGAACTGCAAGACTTGATTCTCAATATTCTATTACCTCTGGCATTTCAACCATTATTACTTTTGATAGTATTTTAGATTCTACTTTAAAATCTATCATTAAAGTTTCTGTTGGTTCTACAGTTGCTTTACATAATTTATTAGTTGTTGCCGATCAGACAAGAACAAATATTCAACATTCACCATTCATATCCGTTGGTTCTCAGACTGGAATTGGAACTTTTGGTTCTGAAATGGTCGGTACTGATGTTGTTGTTAAGTTCTATCCAGATTCTGATTATTCTTCTGATGACATTACAGTCCAATCTTTCAACCAATTTATTTACACGGATATTGATGAATTTAACGTTCCCGAAGATTTTACTTATGGCAACGCGGTAGAAAACATAACAAATGCATTCTATGGATCTATTAATGAGTTTGGTAAAGATAAACTCGATTTTGATTTGAATTATAATAGAATTCCTATCTTTGAAAAAACATTTAACCCAAATAATTCTAGTGTTTTAGATAGAGCAACTGGAATTTTCTCAATCGATAACCATTTCTTTGAAACTGGTGAGGAGTTAATTTATACTCCAAACTCAACTTTAATTGGTATTGATGGAGAACCAATGGGTATTGGAGAAACTATCGTTTCTGGTTCAACATTTACTGGAGACTTTATTGTTGGTTTCTCTTCGATTACGGGTATTGCTAATACAACAGGAATTACCACAAATTCATTGATATTTGGTCCATCGGTTCCTTCAAGTACTACGGAAGTTATTGGAATTTCTACAAATTATACATTCTTCATCGGTCAGGTTATTGGTGGTGGATCCACAGTAATTACTGGGGTAGGAAACACTTCAATTCTCACCGTTGGTGCTGGCATATTCTCTGGAGATAATACTGGTTTTGGAACCATCACATCTATTGGAATCAATTCGATTACTTCAACAGAGACGATTCCAGGTGGATCGGATATAATTTACTACTCGACAGATGAATCTTATGCTATAGAGTTGGATGGAGTTTCTACTGCATCTACAATGAGGCAATCGTACTCCACAGGAATAACGACTGATATCTGCCCAACAACAGTATATGCAATTAGATTATCTAAAGATCAGTTTAAGTTATCTGGAACTGCTGGAGGAAGTGGTATTGGTTTAACTTTCACTTCTATTGGAAGTGGAAATCGCCATGAACTTGAGATGAAGAAGAAACTTGAAAAAACTCTAATTACAATTGATGGAGTAACACAATATCCTTTAATGTATACTCCACTGACCTATACTTTAGAGAATAACAGTGCTACCATTGGTGCAGGTATAACCTTCCTCTCTCTTTCTGGAATTTCTTCAATTAAACCAAAAGATATTCTCAAGATAGATGATGAATTCTTAAATATCAAAAACGTTGGACTAGGAACAACTAATGTTGGTCCTATTGATGGAACTGGAGATGTACCAGTTATTGAGGTTTCTAGAGGATTTGTTGGTTCTTCAGCAACTACACACTCTAATGGAAGTGTTGTTAGAATTTATAAGGGTGCATATAACATAGTTGGAAATAAAATTCACTTTACCGAGGCACCAGATGGTAAAGGTAATAATAATAGATTAAACTCAAGTAATCTTGCACTACCTAAATCGTCATTCAATGGAAGAGTTTATTTACGTAAAGATTATACTGATAATAAAATTTATGATGATATTTCATTAGAGTTCAATGGAATTGGAAGAACCTTTACAGTATATAAAGAGGGTCAAAATACAACTGGTTTAGAGGCTGGTAGCAATCTAGTCTTTATTAATGATATATTCCAGACTCCAGATACCCCAAATAATGCTGGTAATAATTACTTCTTTGAAGAAACAGAGTCAACTGGAATTTCTAGCGTAACATTTACTGGTATTAAGAGACCTAATACGGATGATACTATCATTATTGAATCTGATGTAAATCAAAACCAATTACCACGAGGTGGCGTTGTTATATCTATCGCACAGACTGGTGGATTGGGTTATGCTCCACCAATTGGAGCAAAACTCAGAGCAGAAACCACTGGAGGTGTGATTACAAATATTGTCGGAGTTCCAACTTACGGACAAGCATATCAAATTAGTACATCAGTTTACAATCAAAATACTGGTATACTTGAAGTTACAACATCATCACCACATAAATTTACTGGATCTGAAAATGATGTTTACTTAGAAAACTTAGAGTTTTCATGTGATTCGGCACATGCTGGAGTTACTACTACGATTTTCCCAGATGGAACACTTGGCAACGTATTTCCTGTTGTGGGAGTTGTTTCAGCAACAACATTTAATGTCAACATTGGTGTAAGTACCATAGCACATAGTTATGTTGGACAGGGAACAGCATATCAATATTACAGCAAACTAACCTTTGGATCTGGATATTATAATAATGTTTCTATTGGAGTTTCAAACGTATACTATCCACATAGATTTGTCTCTGCTGGTATTAATTCAATTACAGACGATACAACAGCAACTCACACAGCAACTGATGCGGATTATGATCCAGTAACTGGTATTCTTGTTCTCACAATAGACAATCATGGTTTAACAACATCTAATACTATTGAATTTGACGATAATTCACTATCCTTTAGGTGCTCTAGTGATAATTATCAAACGGTAAGAACTTACCCAAGACCTACAGATCCAGTTTCTGGTATTTCAACCACAATTCTATCTACAACAACTAATACAATAACAGTTAATATTGGTGAAACTGGAGGAACAGGAGCACAAATTGATGTTTCTGTTGGAGCTGGTGGAACACTAATTCCATCAATTGTTGATGGGGGACAAGGATATGGTGATATTGTTTTTGATATCAATGATCCATCATATGAAAATCTTCCTGTAATAGGTGTTTCCCGTCTAGGACTTGGCAATACAACTCAAACTGGTATTGGATTGTCAATGACTCTTGAAGTTGGTCCAAGTTATGCAGCAACTGGCATTGGATCAACATACTTCCAAATTCGCTCATATGAAATTACAAAACCAGGATATTCATATAGGGTTGGTGATGTCTTTAAAGTTGTTGGGTTGGTAACTGATTCCAGATTATCTTCT
>Ga0255751_10003476_pt1 | contig 14431 bp, 16 predicted proteins | sample 071ome_20_FD_179951 | JGI IMG/M metagenome (GOLD analysis project Ga0255751, IMG submission 179951) | Coastal salt marsh microbial communities from the Groves Creek Marsh, Skidaway Island, Georgia - 071412BT metaG (version 2) | ecosystem: Environmental > Aquatic > Marine > Intertidal zone >...
TATTCAAGTTTTTGTAGATAACGTAAGACAAGAGCCAGGCTCTGGTGCGTCATACACAGTTGGTCTTGATGGTTCAGGTAATTTAAGAAGAATTACTTTTAACACAGCGCCAGAAGCAAGTCAATCCATTTATGTAATTAATCCAAGAAGAATAGAAGCGTTTGGTCAAGTGCCAGATAACACTATCGCAACAGCGAAAGTACAAGACAACGCAGTCACAGTTGCTAAACTAGCAAGTACATTAGACTTATCATCAAATACGGTTACTTTACCTAATGATGTTGTAAATGCAGATAAAATCGTTGATGATGCTATTAGTGAAGAACATTTAGATACAACAGCGGTTACTGGATTTAGTGATTTAGGTGCAAACATAGCGGCTGCTGATCAAATTGTTGTATATGACCAATCTTCTGGTACTCTTAAAAAGATTTCTCAAACTAATTTTCTAAACTTTCCTGTAATTTCATCTGTATCACCAACATCAGTATTATCTGGTGATGGAACAGGTAATTACACATTTACAATCACAGGAACAGGTTTTACAGGTGCCAGTGCAGATTTATTAAATTCATCAGGTACTGCTGTGGCATTTGATAGTGTAACTGTAGATAGTTCTACACAAATTACTGGTGTAATCGCTAAATCAAGTTTACCTGGTTCAGGAGAGCCATATGATGTTAGAGTAACAGCAGCATCAGGTTTAAGATCAACATTAGATAATCAAATTAATATAGATCAATCACCAACTTTTGTAACTGCTTCCGGTTCTCTTGGTACACAAACAATATCTACTGCAGGTAGTTTTTCAGTCAATGCGACTGACCCTGAATCAGCAGGTAACGTAACATTTGAATTACAATCTGGTTCATTACCTCCAGGATATTCAATCACAAATACAGCAGCAGAAGGTGGAACTGCTATTATTAGCGGTACTGACTCAACAACAAGTTCGACAACAACATTTAACTTTGTTTTAAGAGCTGTTGACGCTGCTTCTAACACAAGCTCAAGATCATTTTCTATTCAATCCAGAGTTCCTACTTCTGAATCATTTACATCTTCTGGTACATTTAGTGTACCATCAGGTATCACATCAGCAGATGTATTAGTTGTCGCTGGTGGTGGTGGAGGTGGAGGTGGTGATTCTACTAGAGGTTCTGGTGGAGGTGCCGGTGGTGGTGGCTTAATATTCTTCCCTGCTTATCCTGTAACACCAGGAGGAACAGTTTCAGTTACAGTTGGATCGGGTGGTTGTAATGGTGGTGCTAGTTCTGATTTATTAACTTCTCAAGGTAATAATGGACAAGATTCAGTATTTGGTGCACCAGGTGATCCAGGTTTTTCACCAACAAGTTCAGTTTTAACTGCCAAAGGTGGTGGTGGTGGAAATGGACCAGGTGGAAATGGTAACCCAGGAGGTTCTGGTGGAGGTGCTCTCGGAGGAGCTAATGGATCAGGTGGTAATGCAACTCAACCAACTCAACCAGGAAATTCAGGTGCATATGGTTTTGGTAATTCTGGAGCAACAATGCCAGGAACATCATATGGTGGAGGCGGTGGAGGAGCCGGTGCTGCTTCTGGTACAGGAGATCAACCTGCCGGCATAGGTAGAGCTTATACAATCGCAGATGGAACAACTCCTGTTTATTACGCTGGCGGTGGAGGTGGTGGTGGACACGGACCAAGTAGTTCTACAGGGGGAACTGGAGGACAAGGTGGAGGTGGTTCTGGTGCTTGTGGAGGACAAAATAATGCTCAACCAGGACAAGCAAACAAAGGTGGTGGTGGAGGTGCTGGTTCTGAAAACCCAGGAGCATATCCAGGTTCTTCAGGCGGTAAAGGTATAGTAATCGTAAGGTATTAATAAATGGCATATATAGGAAGACAACCAAGTTACGGCGCATTTGAGAAACAGGATTTAACTCCTGATAGTTCTACAACTACGTTTTCATTAACTTATGTAGTCGGTTCATCATCTTCAATACTTGTATCAGTTGCAGGTGTTGTTCAAGAGCCAGAAGTAGGATATACAATATCAGGCGGTGGCGCTAATATCGTATTTACAGAAGCACCAACATCAGGTGACAATGTTTATGTACAATTTCTTGGTTTTGCCAGAGATGTCGCACAATTTAATTCAGGTGCCATTACATCTCAAACAGAATTAGCAGAAAGAGCAGCAAGTGGTGATTTCTTTTTAGTATATGATACAAGTGCCACTTCATTAAAGAAAATTCAAGCGTCAAATGTAGTCGCAGCAAGTGTCAATAGAACAGCGACAGGCGATGGTTCAACAACAGGTTTTACAGTTACTAGTGGTGTCACAGCGGCACAATGTTTAGTAACAATTAACGGTGTAGTACAAACAGTCACAACTGATTATACTGTATCGGGTACAACATTAACATTCGGAACGGCTCCAGAAGCATCCGATGCAATTCAAATTAGGGAGTTACCTGCGTAGATAAATAGAGATATGGCAAAGATACGACAATCAAATTTAGATGAAGCAATTGTAACAGGATTGACAGAACTATCTGAAAGTAGAGCAGATGGTGATTTTGTAATGGTGTATGATTCATCATCTGGAACTCTTAAAAAAATTCAAGCATCAAACTTAGGTCTTGTTGGACCAAAAATATCAAGTGTATCGCCAACAAATGCTACATCAGGTGATAATACAGGTAATTATACATTTACAATTACTGGAACAAACTTCGCAGTAGGTACAACAGCAAAATTAGTTAATTCAAGTGGTACTGATGTTGCCTTTGATACTTTAACAAGAGACAGTTCAACACAATTAACTGGTGTTATCGCAAAATCAAGTTTACCTGGTTCAGGTGAACCTTATGATGTATCAGTTACTGCAAGTCAAATAACTGTAACTCTAGCAGATCAAATTAATATTGACCAAAGTCCTGAATATGTTACTAGTGCAGGTTCTTTAGGAACAGTATTAAATGGTGATAGAGATAGTACAACTTTAGAAGTTGTTGCATCTGATCCTGAATCAGCAGGAAATGTTACATTTGAAATTCAATCTGGTTCATTACCAGCAGGTGTTTCAACTACAACAGTACACGAAAATGGTGTATCTAAATTTCAAATTTCAGGTTTTAGTGCTGTAGGTACAAACACAACTTCAAACTTTACATTAAGAGCTGTTGATACAGCGTCTAACACAACATCACGTGCATTTTCTATAACAGTAAACGCTCCCGTATCAGAATCATTTACTTCAAACGGTACATTTAGTGTACCATCAGGTGTATCATCAGTTGAAGTGTTAGTTGTTGGTGGTGGCGGCGGAGGAGGTTCACCGAACAACGGTGGTGGTGGTGGAGCAGGTGGTTTAGTATATATGACAGCTTTTCCTGTAACACCAGGTGGTACAGTTCCAGTTACTGTTGGTGCTGGAGGAGCAGCAAATTGTAATGGAGTAAATTCTACATTTGGAACATTAACTGGGTTTGCAGGTGGTGCAGGAGGTGGACAAGCTAATAATGGTAATATAGGTGGTTCAGGTGGTGGTGGTGGGCAGAATGCAGCAGGTGGTACAGCAAATCAACCTACTCAACCAGGCAATTCTGGCGCTTATGGATTTGGTAATGATGGTGGATCTAGTTCTTCACAATCTGGTCACGCAGGCGCAGGTGGTGGTGGTGCCGGTAGTGCTGGTGCAAATAGTCAATTCGCAGGTTCTCCAAGTTGGGGAGGAAATGGTGGATCTGGTAAAGCTTACACAATCGCTGATGGTACTACTCCAGTGTATTACGCTGGTGGAGGTAATGGTTTAGGTCCAAACGGTACAAATACAAATCCATTAGCTGTTGCAGCTGGTGGAGGTACAGGTCAAGGAACAGGAAATAGAGGTTCAGGTGGAGGATATACTAGTTGTGGTGGAAAAGGTGTAGTAATAGTTCGATACTAAATAGTATCATATAGTTAAATTATTTTAAAGGAGTAATTGAAAATGGCTGAAGAAGAAAAGAAATACGGTGTAAAAGACCCAAATAAGGGTACAGATGGTAAACTGGCGTCAAATATGACTGGTGAAGCCATCGAAGGAAATTATGACTACGGTAATATATCAGATAGTGATAAATTAGTAGTTAGAGAGATTATTGATTTAATGCGAAATAGAGGTGATATACCTTGTAGTATGTTCGCAGAAGAATTAAAAACAAGATTTGAATTGGTTGAAATACCAATGAAAAAAATTGAAGACTCTGTATGGGGTCAGTTGACAAAAGATGAAAGACTTGGACAAAGTGTACAAGGTTTTAGACAGGCAACTGATGAAAAGGGTGAGAAGATACGAATACCACACGTTGGTTTCTCTGCTGACCTTGATTACCTTGACGAGTTTGTAAATAGATTAGTTAAAAAAATAGAGGATATTAAAAGTAAATAAAGAGAGTAACAAATGGCACTTACAAAGATAACTAAAACAGGTATTGGCGCTGACGCAATTGACGGTAATAAACTAGGTGATAATTCAATTAGTGAAGAACATTTAGATACATCTGTTCTTACTGACTTTGGTGAATTATCAACAACTGCAGCGGGTGATGATATACTATTGATTTATGATACAAGTGCTGGCACTCTTAAAAAAATACAATCTTCTAATGTAGGACTTCAAGCACCTACTATTTCAAGCGTATCACCTACAAATGTTACTTCTGGTGATGGCACAGGTAATTATACGTTTACAATTACTGGTACTGGATATGTTGCTTCGGCAGTTCCAACACTAGTAGAAAATGGTGGTACTTCTGTGTCTTTCGATTCATTTACCATAGATAGTCAAACTCAAATTACAGGTGTTATAGCTAAATCATCATTATCAAATGCTCAAGAGCCTTATGATGTAAAAGTCACAACAGCTGGTGCTTTAACCTCTACTTTAACAAATCAAATTAATATTGATGCACAACCTGTATTTAATACAGCATCTGGTTCAGTTGGTTCTTTTGCTGAACAATCTACAATATCAACTATTGATATTGAAGCATACGATCCAGAATCAGCAGGAAATGTTACATTTGAAATTCAATCTGGTTCGTTACCTGGTGGTTTAAGTGCAACAACAATAAACGAAAATGGTGTATCAAAATATAGAATTACAGGTACACTAACTACAGATGTTTCTGTTTTAACAACAAATAATTTTACTTTAAGAGCAGTTGACGCTGCTTCTAACACAAGCTCAAGAGCATTTTCAATAACAGAAGTACCATCAGGTATAGAATCATTTACTTCAGATGGTACCTTCTCAGTTCCTACAGGTATTACATCAGTTGATGTTCTTGTTGTAGGTGGAGGTGGTGGAGGAGGATCTGCTGGTGGTGGTGGTGGAGGCTCTGGTGGACTAATATTTATGCCTGGTTATCCTGTTACTCCAGGGGGTACAGTTTCAGTTACAGTTGGTTGTGGTGGACAGGGTGCAGGAACTTCAGCTTCACCTACTACTTCTGCTTACCCTACTAGACCAGCAGCAAATCATCTTCCTGGTGGAAATGGACAAGATTCAGTATTTGGACAATTAACTGCTAAAGGTGGTGGTGGAGGTGGTGGTAGATACCCAGCTCCTCAATCAGGTCCTGGTGAGGGTGATGGAGGTGGATCCGGTGGTGGCGGAGGTTCTAATGTACCTAGTCCCGCTGGTGGTCCTGGGCCAGCAATACAACCTACTCAACCAGGTAACTCTGGTGCTTATGGATTCGGAGGTCAAGGAGGTCAAGGATCAGTTAACATAACGCCTGTTCAAGGTTACACTATGAACGGTGGTGGAGGCGGCGGCGGTGGCGCTGGTGGTAACGGTGGTAATGGTCCAAGTGGTGGTGGTTATCAATTAAGTGCTGGTAACGGTGGTGTTGGAAAAGCTTACACTATCGCAGACGGTACAACTCCAGTTTATTACGCTGGTGGTGGTGGAGGAGGATCTTCCAGAGGTCCTGGTTGTTATGCTGCTCCTTCAGGTGCTGCTAGTGGCGGTCAAGGTGGCGGTGGACAAGGTGCGAATCAAAGTCCTGCTTTTGGAGGTGGACCAGATGCATTATCTCCAAACCCTGCGGATGCTGGTGAAGCAAACAAAGGTGGTGGTGGAGGTGGTGGTTCTCCTATACCTGGTTGTGATACAGTTGGTAAACGAGGTGGTGAAGCTGGTGGAAAAGGTGTAGTAATAGTTAAATACTAGTTTTCTTTTTACATCATAAATATATTATTAATAACTGAAATGATACAATTTTTTAATTATTCACATAGATTTGATTCTGAGTTTTCTGCTGCTTTTATGTATAAAGTAGATCAAGTTTTGGAAACTGATCAATGTTGTAATGACTTCCCTAATTGTTTACACCCTAAAGTTCAAACATCTAATCAATTATTTAATAAAAATATTAAAGTCTTTGATGACTTAAAAGAATCACTCATTGACGCTTGTAAAAAATACTTTGAAAGAGAAGTAGATGTTGGTTATGTTGTTGCCTGGGCATATAGAAATGACAAGGGTAGAGAAATGAGAGAAAGTCAATGGCATCATCATAAAAATGAAGACATTGATGTATCTAATATGACAGAACTGTCAGCAATTATGTATATGACAGATACTGATTTAGGAACTGAAATAGATACAGAACATTTTAGATTAAGAATTAAACCTAAATTATTTCATTGGTTTTTATGGCCAGCACATTTATTACATAGACCAGAGCCAGGAATAACTAATCACACACGTTTTGTAATTGCATCTACAATTGGAATATATAATGTACCTCAAAACAATTCATAATTATATTCATTTATTTAAATTTAGTTTAGATAAAGAAAAACTATTAGATAATTCAAAAAAAATATATAAACTTGTAGAAAATAATTTTAAAAATAATAAAACTAACCATCAGATAAAAAGTACATTGTCAACAAAATTATATGAATCTTATAATTATTTAACGTATCCATTTGATGAAGTACATAATTTATACACTAATATAAAAGTTTCATTTGATACTCTAAAAGATACCTCTGAAAAAAAATACTATATACAATGTTGGTTAAATTATTATAAAAAAGGTGACTTTATAGATTGGCATTACCATTGGGAAAAGGAAAAAGAAACTTGGCATGGTTTTTATTGTTTAGATTGTGAACCCTCTTTTACTTCTTATAAAATACCTAATTTAAAAGACGAGATAAATATTTACAGTGAAGACAATTTAATGGTAATAAGTAAAAGTAATGGAGATGAACATAGAACTTGGCCTTGGGAATATGATAAACCAAGAATAACAATTGCGTTTGATATAGTTCCAAGTCATTATATAAAATATGATAAATGGTTAAATCATTGGATACCAATATAAAAAATTATGAATAAATTTATATCAAATGTAGTAAATTATGAAACTGAAGATGGCGATAAAATACTTTATCCATTTAGCCCACCTATATTTCAAACTGAAGTTGATCCAAATTTCACAAAAGAGTTAATAGAAGAAGGTCGTAAACTTACAATAGAAGAAGACGACTGGAATCCAAAACTTGCTGGTAATCTCAAATACGGCCGATCATATCACTACAAAGAAGATTACTTACTTAAAGTAGAACCTCATCTAAAAACATATGTTGAAAGATTTTTTAATGGTTTGTATTCTCAATATGGATCAGATTATGGTGGTATTAATAAATTATTACAAGTACAACACGATAGAAGACAACATAGACAAGGTAATATAAGATTAGACACATTATGGATAAACTTTTCTCAAAAACACGATTTTAATCCACCACATACACACTTAGGTGTATTGTCATTTGTAATATTTTGTCAAGTATCACAAGAAATATTTAAAGTACAGGCAGATAGTAATACCCAGAGAGCAGGTGAGATACATTTTTCATACGGAGAACCTATATCAAAATTACAAGGGTGTGAATACCCTATAAAACCTTATGAAAATTTAATGTTTATATTTCCAGCAGAATTAAGACATTTTGTTCCTGCGTATTGGGTAGATGCAGAACGTATTAGTGTATCAGGTAATTTTGTGGTGGTCTAAATAGAATGAAGGAGTTATTGAATGCAAGTACAAAATTCATATTTTTGGTTTAAAGAAGCGTTAACACCCGATCAATGTCAAAAGATTATTGATCTTGGTGTATCTGAAATAGAACGTATTAAGAAAGCTGGTGGTAGAACGGATGCGACTACTTTTGGAGATAATGATAAAGCATCTATGATAGAAAAAGGCTTCAATGTCAAACCACAAGAAGATAAGACAATTGAAGAATTAAAACTAGAAACAGGAAAAGAGGGAAAAGAAATTGAATCTGAAAAGTATGTAAGAGATAGTGAAGTTTCTTGGTTAAACAATCAGTGGTTATATGATCTTATACACCCTTTTTTAAGACGAGCAAATATAGATTCTGGTTGGAGATACGAATGGGATTTTAGTGAATCTTTTCAGTTCACAAAATATGGTCCAGGTCAATTTTATGGATGGCACGCAGATGGAAATAGTTGTCATTTTGGAAGATATAAAAGATATATTCCTGGTGTAAGTCCCACAACGCCAGAGGGTAAAATACCTAGAGGTTATACAGATAATCCGAATATGATAGGTAAAATACGTAAATTATCTATGACTATTAATTTAAATCAACCAGGTGAATATGATGGTGGAAATTTAAAGTTTGATTTTGGTCCACACGCTTCAGGAAAACGTTTCCACGAGTGTACAGAAATAAGACCACAAGGGTCAATCATTGTATTTCCATCATATGTGTATCATCAAGTAACACCAGTAACAAGAGGAACAAGATATTCGTTAGTCTTATGGACATTAGGTCAACCTTTTGTGTAAGACTAAATAAAGATAAACAAGGAGTAATAAAATGAGTTTGATGAAAAAGTATATACAAAATTGGGATCAATTAACAGAAGAACAACAAAAAGACGCAGAGGCAAAGTTTAAAGGTAATCCTGGACTTAACACTGCTGTGGTTCACCCTGCTGCTAAATTTTTTGAAGAACATAGATGGGTTAAGATAGATAGATTTATAGATCAAAATATGGCTAATCTATTATATCATCACGTGCAATTAGAAACTGCTAGGTTAAATTACTATGACGAAAATGGTATACAATATAATGAAGATATAGATGGTACATTTACTGATACACAAGCTCCTGGTGATTTTAGTAAGTATGGCGACCCTATCTTTGACACTCTTTTAAGTTTATCTTTAGAACAAATGCAAACTCTTACAGGAAAAGAATTAATACCTACCTATTCTTATCATAGATTATATACAACTGGTACAGAACTTAAAAGACACCAAGATAGACCTAGTTGTGAAATTTCAACAACTCTTTGTTTAGGTTATGACGTATCAAATGTTGATGCTAACAAATATCCAGATTGGGATTGGCCTATGTTTATAAAAGAAAAAAATGGAAAAGAAATTCCTGTTCATATGAAACCAGGCGATATGATTATCTATCGTGGTTGTGAATTAGAACATTGGAGAGAACCATATTGGGGTAAAAATCACGCACAAGTCTTTTTACATTATAATGAAAAAGGTGGACAATATGATATACCTTTTGATGGTAGACCAATACTTGGAATGCCAGCATCATTTAGAGATAAAAAGGCAATTGAAAGAAATGAAAAATTATCATACGATAATACAAACGTAATAGAAAATAAGGTAGTAAATACATCTAAAAAAGTTATCTACTAAATTATATTAAATTATGTCAGGTGAAAAAATAGAACAAAATTGGAAGGTTCAGATTATCGAAGATAATCCTATGTTTCCATTTTTAGTAATTGACAATTGGTATACACCAAACGAAGAAAAAGCCGTTTGGAAAGAATTAGATTTTTATAGTGCTATGCCAAAAGACAAAATTGATAGAGCTGAAAACACGATTGTTGCTCGTCATTCTGATGGTACTTCAAAAAGTAAAGCATATAGATTTTATATAGATAATTTTTATAAACAACGTGAATTATCTCCTATAATAAATTGTATGTATAAACAAAGATCAATAGAGCTTCATAATATTATGGAAAAAAATTGTCTACCTTATTCTCGTAGTTTTATGAGTTCAAATGGAGATTCAACTTTATTATCTTACTATGAAGAAAACGATCACTACGAACCTCACCACGATACTTTTGCATGGACTTGTTTAATTTGGATGGTAAGAGAGCCACGATTATTTAACGGTGGCGATTTTAAATTAAATGAACCTGATATAGAAGTTAAATTAAAAAACAATAGAATGGTAATGTTTCCTAGTTGTTTTTTACATAGTGTATCTCCTGTAAAATTTCATATACAACCAAAAGAAATAGGTTATGGTAGATATACTATTACACATTTTTATTATGGACAACCAAAATAATAATGCCAAAATTTTTAACACATAATCTATGGCCAATACCAGTTTATGAAGCAGAGATACCTGTCAAACAGGAATGGAAAGACGCTGTTATTAATTTAGAATATGAGAGAACACATATTAATAACAGCGACATTTCTAAAGATCGTTATATCTTAAACAATATACCTGATCTAAAAAGTAATATAGAAAGTCATTGCGAAAGATTTGTAAGAAAATATTTAACTGTAAAAGATAACGCAAAATTTTATTTACAAAACTCTTGGTGTAATATACACGAACCAAATGATAATTCACAAATACATTATCACGCAAGTTCTTTATTAAGTGGAGTTTATTATCCGATACTTCCAAAAAACTCTGGTAACATAGTTTTTCATAGAGGAAGTATATATACTAATATATTTCATCAGTCAATACGATTTGAATATGAAGAAAACAATAACTTGACTGCCGAAAGATATGTTTTGCATTTAAACGAAGGAACAATTATTATATTTCCATCTCATTTAGATCATAGCGTGGAAAAAAATAATAGTAATGAAAAAAGATACTCAATTGCTTTTAACTTTTATGTTAGAGGTAAATTTGGAAAAGAAGAATACGAACTGGAGATAAAATAATGAGTGAAGATAAAAAAGAAGAAAAAAAATTTGAAGTTAATTATAGTAATCTAAAACCATTAGATGTAAAAAAGACAAAGGGTAAATTTAAAACATTTACAAATGGAAGTGTAATACAAGGAACAGAGTTTCAACCATATCTTGGAAAACCGTTGACAATAAATATAGACAAAATACTTTCTGTATATCCAAGTGAAGATGAGATTGGAACTATGATACACGCAGAACAAAATCAAAGCACGTGGAAGGTATTAGAAGATTTTGAAACTGTAATTAAAAGGGTAAATGAATAATGATTAAATCAGAATATTTTGCATCACCAGTTTATATAGAAGAAAAACCTGAATGGGTAGAAAATTTAGATAAACTCTCTGATCCATATATTAAACGAGCAAGAGATGATCAGAAAGAAAATAACAAAAAGAGATTAGAAATTGGTTATAAGAATGACATTGGTCAAACATATCATAGTCACCCTTTAGAACCTGATGAGAATTTTAGATTTTTCCACGATTATGTTGCTCAAAAATCTCGTTGGTGTTTAGATGATATGGGTTATGCGATGGATAATTATAATTTAGTCTATACAGAAAGTTGGGTACAAGAGTTTTCATTTAATGGCGCTGGTCACCATTGGTTTCATACTCACAGTAATAATCATATATCTGGTTTTTTCTTTTTAAAGGCGAGTGAGAAGACCTCAAGACCATTTTTTCAGGATCCACGAACAGCACACGTACCACTTAAATTAAAAGAAAAAGAACCTACTAAAATATCTAACGCAAATGATATAGTCAACTTTAATGTTAAACCAGGCACTCTTATGTTGTTTCCAGCGTATATGTCACACGCTTATATGGTCGATCACGGTATTGAACCCTTTAGATTTATACACATTAATATAAGAGCAGTAGAAAAAGACATTTTATCATCTTTTAATATGAACTCATCAAATTTTTCTAATAAATAGTAGAAAGGAATATTATGGCAGATAATCAACAACCACAAGACATAGTAACAATTGACGGTAAAGATTACGAATTAAGTAAATTACCGTTAGAAGTAAGAAACACTATTGTTGCTAGACAAGAAATACAAAGGTCTAAAATTAGACACGACATTGAACTTGAAAAAATTGAAGTATTAACAAATTACTACAACGAAAAGATTAAAAAAGGTTTAGAAGAAGTCAATGGCAGCGATAGCAAATCTAAGGATTGATCAGGGCGCAACTTTTACATCTGACGTAACTGTTACAGATTCAAACGGTGATGCGTTTGACTTAACTGGTTACACAGCGTCAGCAAAAATGGCAAAAGGATACGCTTCTACAAGAACAAGAACATCTATTACTACAACAATTAACAGTGATCCCACAACTGGTATAATTCAATTATCATTAACAGCAGATCAAACAAATACACTTGACGCACCCGCTAGATACGTCTATGATGTAGAAATTACATTAACTTCTGATAGTACAATAACAAGAGTGATTGAGGGTATAATTACAGTAAGTCCTTCTGTAACTAATTAAATTCTTTAGTATAGTTTTATTATAAATATTACAAAAAAGAGAGATAATATCTATGGTAAAAGCCGTAATCAATAGTACAGGTGGCGTAACTGCTAAAATCAATAGCGTAACTTCATCTGGACCTCAAAAAGTTAGTGTTACTAATCCAACAGCTCAAGTTAATGTTGATGGTGTTAGACAATTTAGAAACTTAACTGATGTAAACGCTTCTTCGCTTACTGACGGCGCATTGATTCAATATGATGCAAGTACAGATAAATTTACAACAAGAAACGAATTAGAAACTACCACAGGAACTATAACGTTCAACGGTGGCAACTTTTAGGGGAATTAACAAATGGCAACAATAATTCAGATAAAACGAAGTACAGGAACTTCGGCACCCTCATCACTTAAACTTGGAGAACTAGCCTATACTTATGGTACAGGTACACAAGGTAATCTAGGTGATAGACTTTTCGTAGGAGAAGGCGGAGTAGATGGTGATGGTAATGCCAATAACATAACAGTTATAGGTGGGCAATATTTTACAGATCAATTAGATCACGCACAAGGTACATTAACAGCAAGTTCAGCTTTATTAGTAGATAGTAATAAAGCAATTGATGAAATCTTTATTGGTAATTCATCAACAGTTGGTGGTACTTTAAAATTAAACGAAGGTACTAATAACGGAACAAACTTTATAGGACTTAAAGCTCCTAACGCCGTAACAACATCAACTACATTTACGTTGCCAGGTAGTGATGGTTCAAACGGACACGTTTTAGTTACTGATGGTTCTGGTAATTTATCATTCTCAGCTCCAGCTTCAAGTTCATTTACACTTGCCGCAGATAGTGGTACAAGTGATTCATTTACAACAGGTAGTACATTAACATTTACTGGTGGTGAAGGAATTGACACTACAGTATCTGATGATACTATCACAATCGCTGCTGAAGATGCATCTGATACTAACAAAGGTATCGCTTCATTTGACGCTACTGACTTTACAGTATCTTCTGGTGATGTAACTTTAAATGCTGAAAGGGTACAAGACATTGCTGGTGCGATGTTTGGTTCTAATACTGAAACATTAATTACTGCGACTTACCAAGACTCTGATGGTACAATAGATTTAGTTGTTGATAATGATTTATCAAACTATGATAACACTACATCAGCTTTCATTACGGCTTCATCTACTGATACTTTAACTAATAAAACTTTTGACGCAAATGGTACAGGTAACTCAATATCAAACATTGAAGTTGCTGATTTAGCGTCAGGTGTATTAGATACAAATTTAAGTTCTGTATCAGGAAGTGACGACACTCTTGCTTCTGCGAAAGCGATTAAAGCATATGTAGATGCTCAAAACGCTAATCAGATGACAACGTTTACTATCTCTGATGATAGTTCAACAACATCAACTATTACACAATCTGATACATTACAATTTTTAGGTGGAACTGGTATTGGTTCAACAGTATCTGGTGACACAGTAACTTTTGCGATTGATAACACAGTTGCAACATTAACAGGCACACAAACACTTACAAATAAAACTATTAATTTAGCAAACAATACTGTAACAGGTACAACTGCTCAATTTAATACAGCGTTAAGTGATGGTTCGTTTGCGACTTTAGCTGGAACAGAAACACTTACAAACAAAACAATCAATAGTGATAGTAACACAATCACATTAGATTTATCAGAGGGCACTTTAACTGGTACAACTGCTGAATTTAATAGTGCATTATCAGATGGTTCTTTCGCAACATTAGCGGGAACTGAAACATTATCTAATAAAACACTTACAGCACCTAAATTTGCTGATGGTGGTTTTATTGCTGATAGTAA
>Ga0255751_10003496_pt1 | contig 14388 bp, 12 predicted proteins | sample 071ome_20_FD_179951 | JGI IMG/M metagenome (GOLD analysis project Ga0255751, IMG submission 179951) | Coastal salt marsh microbial communities from the Groves Creek Marsh, Skidaway Island, Georgia - 071412BT metaG (version 2) | ecosystem: Environmental > Aquatic > Marine > Intertidal zone >...
TTTCTGAAGAACCTCTACTTTTTTTGCTTTGGATCTTTGTCTAGATATGAGATCTAAAATCTCAAAAATGAGAGGATTATTTGGAAGATCTAGACTTTGGGTTGTCTTTGGTTTACTCGTCGTCGTCTTCTTCGTCGTTGATTTCGTAGTCATGATAGTTTTCAAAGTTAAATGCGATCACCTCATCTGGTATCAGGTTACCCTGATTGTCAAACATTTCGGGGTGAGGTCTTGGTACTTCCCGATAGTTCATCATGTATTCTCTGGCAGTCCATCCAACCAGTGCTCCCACTATAAGAAATAAAATTGTCAAGAATGAGCCAAATACTAAACTAGCTGCTAACATTTTTCTTTCTCCGGGAAATTACTTTTCTCTTCCTTGACTTAAAGGAAAACTCGAAATAGATGGTAACTTCCCTGTTTAGAAAGCAAACCATCTTTTCGAAGATGATATGAAATGGATAAGTCTGCTCTCTTTTACCTCCATTAAGTAGAAACTCAATACCACGATTTCTGTGGATCTCTGATTTATTTATGTTAGGACTTGATGACTTGTTGTTCTTTGAGGAATTTGATTGTGTCAACAGAACCTCCCAATTTTTTATTGTCACATACTACCTGTGGGAAGGTAGATCCTTTCCCAAACTCGGTATAGAATTCTTCCTTGGTAAAATGCTCACCAAGATTATAGACCACAAAGTTACTGCCTGTCAACTCCAAGACAGATTTTACTTTGTGACAATAAGGACAATTTTCCTTAGAATAAACTGCAAAATTCATGTTGTCTTTTTTTCTTTATGTATTATACCACAAAGCTTGACAAAATACCAAACCATGATTAGAATACCTTTGTTGGGTTTGAAGATACATAATATACACATTAAGAATACTATGAGTTCATTTGCTAAAAAGGGTTGGCATTACATTCCCAATATTATTACTAAAGAAGAAGCAATACAGATCAAGTATCAGAATTTAATGGGTGCTGTAAGAGATCTTGGTGGTCTTAAGACTCACCATGACCCTGAAAGAGGAAATGTAATGACTTGTTATGCTCCACCCTCTTCTACTTTTGTAATGAAAAGAATTCAACCAATCTTAGAAGAAGCACTTGGAGAAGAACTCATTCCCACTTATTGGTTTACAACAACATATCACAATAAAGGATGGATGAATTGTCACACGGATAGACCCTCCTGTGAAGTCTCAGTGACCATGAATATTTCTGGTGATGCACAATGGCCAATTAAACTTAAAGACCTCACAGGGAAGCGTAGAGAGGTTGTAACACCTGTTGGTGATGGTGTTGCATATCTTGGAACTATTGTGCCTCATTGGAGGTCACCATTAAGAACTCATGAGAATGATAGGTTTATGCAGTTGTTCCTTCACTTTGTAAGAAAAAACGGTCAGTATGCTGATTATGCATACGACCGCAATCAAAAGTGTTTTGACTTACTCACTGGGCAATAGTGGATCATTAATCATTTGAAAAGATTTTACCTCATCAAAGGTGTTCATAAGTTCTTGCAATTGAGAATCACTTTCTAGTGAACTTGGAAGAGTAGGATAAGCAGTTGGAAATCCTACACTATTTGGAAGTTCTCTGAGTTCTTGTCTCCAAGTTTTGAATGCGGTTGTTAAGTTAGTTCCAGTTTCTTTTGCCTTGATTACCATCCAGTCAGTGTGCTCAAGCATCTTGTCACGATTGATTCTGAGAACATCATATCTTTTGTTCTGTTGTCTGGTATCATATGCAGAGATCTCTGAATCCCATTGTGTCTGAGAGAGTGTTGTTAATCCAACAGACTCTGTAACCACATAAGGTTGAGTGTATGTCAAGTCATATACCGTAACCGTTTGTGTGGTTGGTTCTGCCTTAGGATTTTCATGATCAAATACCTGCCAATCTTCTTGCCTTTCTGTCGTGCTGGTGATCGCAATGTTTGAATTACTTTGATAGACAGTTAGTTCATCAGAACCTACGGTAACATTATGCTCTGTCGTATCGGGAACATGAGACAGCATAAAGGGGATATTGTTTTCATCTTCTAATGTATATTGTATTTCAAGATGATCAATTTTAGGCATCATCAATCCAAACCGAGTATTAGTTGCCCATTCTCCGTTGTCACGATTCAGATAGTAATGCTTAAGTAATTGAGTCATATTCCTAATAAACTTCTATACCATATTTATCGGCAATTTCTTTATCAACCTCTTCTTTTGTCTTAAATCCTTGAACTCTCATCCAAGTCACCATTGCATAACGATTGCCAGAAGTAACTGGTTCAACAGTATGTGTATACCATCTTGACGAAGGAAAGCATACAAGCAAACCTGGTTCTGGTTTAATCTTGATTCTTAAATCGGGGAATGAAAAGTATCCACCTTCAAAATCATCATTCAAGAAAAGAACCATTGACAAATCTCTATCAATTGTCTTCTTCCATATCTGTGTTCCGTCTGGATTCGTCCACAGACCCTCTCCATCATTATGAGGTTTATAGTGACCGCCAGGAGAATAACACAGAAGTTGTGGTGGCTCACAATCCCTAATCTTAAATCCATAAAATGGATTGATGACATGATCAACAATATTTTTCATCAATTCTTCAATCTGAGGAAGAATATTTCCAAAATCTGCACACTCAACATTCCTTACATTCTTATCAATTTTGGAATGTCTTTCTCTGGTTTCGTCACTTTTCTCTGCATCAAAAACTCCCATTGGTTCTTTGTGGGCAGTTCTCATGTGGTCAGTTAAAAGTTTCAATCCATCACCAGTTACAACTTTGGGTTGAATCAAAACATTAGCAAGAATATCATTCATATTGAAATGTTATATGTGATTTATTTAGTTTGAGAGTCCAACGGTCTCATATCTTATAGTTGGAAGGTCTGATGGGTTTAAGTCTGAAGTTCCTGTCGAAAAATCTAATCTTATGATTTTACATGATACCGAACCATTATAAGCGCCGCCACCAAAATAACCATACAATCTAGTATCCGATGTTGTACCATGTTTCCATATTGGATTAAACAAATTTAAATGATTTGGAGAAAGAGTTTCCGTAGAAAAATCTACTCTATCAGTTTGAGACCTTCTTCCGACATATTGATGATACCCTCCACCAAAATACCCATAATTTTTGTCAGAGGCACCAGTATTATTATAGATATTTCCAGTCAAAACCATTGGTGATACATCTGTAGTATTAGTGGCAAAATTTATTCTTTCTATTTGATTAATAACACCACCATATTGATTCAGTCCACCACCAAAATATGCATTCTCAGAACTTTCAACCGATCCACCCGAATATGAGGTATATCCTAATAATAAACTTGATGGTGTGGTTGGTGTATCGGTATCAAAATCTAAACGTTGAACAGTTGATTCCCCAAATCCGCGTTCTCCTCCAGCACTATAACCATACTGTGAACTTTGAGTTCCAAATACGCTATTGACACCTTTTTCGTGCCACTGATAATAAAAACGCATCGTTTCATTCGAAAAGTCAAGTCTATGCATGTTACTGGAATAATTATAGTTACCAGCTCCCGGAGTTAAGGTTCCGTCACCTGCAAGAAAATATCCATGATTTTTACTGAACATTGATCCCATTTTTCTTTTTTCAGCACCAGATATAAAAGGTCCACCCGGCAGTTTAGATTCTATAATAGAAACAGAACCAGTAGAAAAATCTTGTCTTGCTATGCTACTTTGAGATCCTGTGTCTCCAGAATTTGTAGTTCCGCCTCCCCAATACCCATAAGTTCCATATCCAGTATCTCTCAGACGATTACGAAGAGTGACCGTTTGACCATCAGTAAGAACTGCTCCTGCTACTCCATAACCAAGAGTTCCAGGATTTGTGAATGTTCCGGTGGAAAAATCCATTTTGTGTATATTACTCACCGTATACCCATAATCATACCCTCCAACCCAGTATGCATGACTACCAGAGGATGCTCCGGCAACTGCTGATTTACCTGCAAAAGATGGATTGTTATCGGCAGGCATAGTTTTCCATGCGGGTGCGGGATCAAAAACTTCTGTGGAAAATCTGAATCGATCTATTTCATCAACAAAACTATAAGATGGTGGAGGATCTTTTTGACCTCCAGCCCAATAACCATATGTGGAATCCTGTGTTGTTGCTCTTTGGAATGTACGTTGATTCAGATGAAATCTTTTATTCGATGCTGTTGTTATATTACTTACGGTTTCGTTTGAAAATTGTATTCTGTTTATTGCACAAATCACACCTAATGTTCCTGGTTGTGGTGGATAATATCCGCCACCAAAATACCCATAATTAGAATTATATACTCCACTATTACCAGCGTTCTCAACATTTAATGCACCTACGGGATTAAATGTAAATGTCTCTGTTGAAAAAGTAAATTTTACAACACCAGACTTATAAGCAGCGCTTCTTCCCCCTGCCATGTAACCAATGCTAGGAGTTTGAGCCGTTCCAAATAAACCCCAACCAGCGTTTGATGGAGAATTTACTCCTGGTTGAGACATTGTTTCGGTGGAATAGTCTAATCTATCTTGACTGCTATGACCGTTAGTCTGATCTCCTTGAAACCATGCATAACTTGGAGTTGCCCAAGCCCCAAATCGTGCTCTTCTTGTAGATAAAGTCGATGGGAAAATGGAACTCACATCGGCAGAATAATCTATTCTTTGAATTGCACAAGTGTTTCCATGAGTTAAACTAACAGTACTAGTACTAGGTCCACGTTCGATACCACTTCCACCGGCAAGATAACCTCTAAGTGGAGACAGTCCAATCTCTGGCCAATTATCAAAATTATTATTATTTACATCCTTAACTTGGAGAGATTTAACCTCTTGAAGAGAAAATACTGCCATCAGAGACCAAAGATAGAATAACTCTGAGTTCTCTTTTTCCAGAACTCCATGTGTTTATATTTATTCAGCACATACTCACTCAAGAACTTTGTATTGTCTCGGTGTATCTTTTCAACACTACTCCTAACTGTGTGCATATTCTCTAAACCATAGACATTATCATTCTCTTCTTGCTTTGGTTTTACCTTATCAAAAGTGTGAATGAATCTTGGTTGTTCCAAGAAATCATAGATACGATTCAGTTGTTGTTGGGGATTTTTTACCAGATCATCATAGTCAACCAATAAAAGATACTTATCATATCCTTTTCTAAATGCTTCTGAAAGTGCATGATAACATAATCCAATACTACCCTGCGATGACATTAGATAGTCGGCACGATTATCATTTGATACAGTAATACCATTCCCAATCAAATGCTCATCAACAAAAGATCTCGTGCTTGATTTCTGAATCAGACACAAAAATGAAGTTATAATATCATGAATATCTCTGACTGGACAGATGATCTTTGGTTCTTTTGTGATGTAATCTTGTATGTGTTCTATCTGATTCACCCACCCTCTTGACTTATCCACAATAATATTCTGTGAAGTGTTACAGTAATAGTTCTCTGGAATAGATGATAGAACTTTATGTGCTCCTTCTGGATTTGGGTGTGCCTTATATTGTTCTGAGTTTTTTAGTAGATACTCTTCCGTATAATGAATTGTATCCAATAACGGTGAGTTAGTGGATGAATGTATCTCTGGATTCTGATTAAGTAGTGCCGTTAATAAAGTCGAACCTGATCTTGGAAGACCAGACATAAAATAAAATTGTTTCATACATTAATACTTATTTGACATTGATGCTGCTTTACGTACTTTTCTTGGAGTATATGGTGGAGATATGAGTGATGTAGTATCACTAGAAAAATCTAATCGACGAACATGAGTGCCGTCTGGTGAAGGATCTGGAACTGTGTGTCCACCAACAAAGTATCCATAATATGAATCAGTTTGAGAATTATGCTCATTGTAGACATAAAGAGGATTAATAGAATTGGGGAAATTTGTGAATGTGCCATTACTAAACTGCAGTTTTTCAAAATCACTATAATAAAAATTTGGTTGAGCACCAGGGCCATATCCACCCCAAAAATAACCATAAGTATTGTTTTCTATCGAAGTTCCTTGATATCTCACCCTAGTCATATTACCATAAGAAGAAGTGACATCAGTTGAAAAATCCAATTTATCAACACTCGAATAAATTGCTGGTCCTACTAGATTATATCCACCAGCAAAAAATGCATATTCGGGTGTTCTTACTGCAGTAGCATCTCCTTTTTGAGCACTCAATCTTCCTGATGAAGGTAAGGTAGATACACTCTCACTCGAAAAATCTAGTTTACAAATCTTCGAATGCCATGTTACAGGAATTGGTGGACTGAATTGATATGAATATCCTCCACCAAAATACCCTGCATGTATTGTGGATGTCTGTGATATCTTATCTGCAACTTGTGGTAAAGAATTTGTTAATGTTAATATAGATTCGTTTGAGAAATCAAATCTGTATATTGTAGATCTTCTTGCTGCAGGTGGAGGTGAAGGTGAATATCCACCACCAAAGTATCCATACTCATTGTTGTATGCAGATCTGTCATTACCATAATGAGATGTTGGTAGTGTTCCAACATCACTAAAAGTGTTTGTGCTAAAATCTTGTCTTGTTATATTACATAAAGATGGAGGACCAAATCCACCTATGGTGTAACCATAAGTTCCATATCCATTTCCACGAGCAAGTGATACTCCACCAGAGACTGCTGTTGTATGTTCTTTTGCAAATGGTAAATCATTTCCTGGATCACTTACGGTATCATTAGAGAAATCAAGTCTTGTTATGGTGCTGAGGTATGGTGATGGAGTTCGACCACCACCAAAGTAACCATAAGAATTGCTTGAGGTTGCTGCTGAATTTTTTCTTGCCGTTAGAAAATTATTTCCTGGATCACTTACGGTTTCATTGGAGAAATCAAGTCTTGTTATGATGTTAATGGCTGTTGGATTAGGATTAGAACCACCACCAAAGTAACCATAAGAATTGCTTGAGGTTCCTTCTGAACCAGTTCTTGCCGTTGGTAAATCATTTCCTGGACTACTTACGGTTTCATTCGTAAAATCAAGTCTTGTTATGGTGTTAAAGAATGTTGGTGGAGGAAAATTAAAACCACCAGCATAATAACCATAAGAACTACTTGAGGTTGCTGCTAGATTATCTATTGCATCTGGTAAATTTTTACCTGGATTACTTACGGTTTCATTCGCAAAATCAAGTCTTGTTATGGTGTCGAGGTATGATGGAGTAGAACCACCAGCATAATAACCATAAGGATCACTTGAGGTTGCTGCTAAATATCCTCTTGATGATGGTAAATTGTTTCCTGGAAAACTTACGGTTTCGTTGGAGAAATCAAGTCTTCTGACTAAACATCCATATACAGCAGATAGACCACCAGCAATATACGCATAAAAATTGTTTGAGGTTGCTGCTGCACCCCTTATTGGGGATGGGTAATTATTTCTTGTATTACTTGCGGTTTCATTGAAGAAATCAAGTCTTGCTATGGTGGCAATTGTGGGTGAAGTTCCACCAACATAATAACCATAAGTAGAACCTTCTGGCCAACTATCAAAATTATCATTCTCTACATTTTCTACTTGCCTATCATAAACGGCATTTAATCCGAATACGTCTCCGACAATTGCCATTAGTTATTACCCTTGCTTAAGGTCTTGGTTGAATAATGAAGTGGATGTAAGTTCTTTTCTTTCTGGTTCTTCAATACCACGAAGCATATTCTGATCTGCTCTGGTGATCTCTTCAATACCTGCCGCAACATTCTGCTGAAGTGCATTTAAGAACTCCATTGGATTAGTTGCATCTCCAAATGTTCCCTTAGTTCTATTCACATCATCTTCAAGAACCGTAGGAGCACTTGCTCTTCTCATTGAACGAATGTTGCCAGCATTGACACCAGTTCTTGCGGCAAGAAGATCGTCAAGAGACTGGTTAGAAAGTCTTCTCTGCCAATACTCTGGTTGGTCTGCATCATACTGCTCTTTCGTAATCAGTTTGCCACCATTCAGTTCTACAAGTCTGCTGATTACTTTATCAAAGAACTCAAGTTCTTCTACCGATGCCTTAAATCCACTATTCAATCCTTCCAGCATACGGTGGAAGTGAAACTCATCAATATCATACCAACACAAAGACTCACCACCCTCACGATTTTTCCACCAGATTGGTTGTGTCTTATCCTTACCATCCCACTTATAATGAAACTCTCGTGCTGCCTGCTTTGCCTCAATCACTCTAGACAGAAGACCTTCGGCAACGCTCTTGCGGTTAATGATTGCTGCCTTAAATGCCGAAGGAATCGTGAAATTATCGTGAACAATAAACTTCTCAATCTGAAAATTAGAACGACCTTGTGCTAATTCTGTTTCACTTTCCTGCCAACGAGTTGCCTCCGACAGCACTTTCAGCATAAAGTCGTTATTGTCATCTAAAACTTCTTTAGATGTTGCCAAAGCAATTGCTTCATAATTGTTAGACATACTGATCCAAAATTTTTAATCGTGTTGTTTCTATTTATTATTCTTTGCGAAGAACAATCCTGACATTTGATTACTTTGCTTTATTTTTGTAATTGTAAAATTATTTTTTTCCAAAAATTCAAAAAGATCTTTTGATTTTTTATCCGTATAATTATCATGATATTCACCCACAATATTTTTTATCTTATTCAGTTTTTTTGAATTCATTATAATTTCATATTCCGCACCTTCTGCATCAATTTTAAGTAATGATACTTTTTGAATATGATCTAAGATGTCATCTAAACTAACTGTATTAGATTCAATTCCTGGTCCTTCACTATAAAAAGAATGTAATCCTGTATTGTGTCCAAGAACTCTATGTAGTATTCTTTTTCCTGACCTATCGGAGACTGCAAGATTATATGCTTGGAAATATTTGTAATCTTTTAAATTTTCTATCAATTGGTTAAAATTTTCTGGTTCGGGTTCAAAACAATGAATCTGTTTACAACCTTTATCCATACAAAGTTTTGCAAAAAATCCTTTATGTGAACCAATATCAATCACAATATCATCGTCGCCAAAAGATTCTATTTCATATTCATTGGATTCATACACTTCATTATAAATCCAATCATCATCATATTGAATGATTTCAATCATTGTTTTCCAATATTCCGATATTTTTTTCCAAGAATATACTTCTCTGATCATCTTTGATAGATCATTTGTGGCGGCATAGAAAGTTTCTGGTTGCTTATCAAAGAAATCAAAGCACCTTGAAACCTCTTGTGCAAACTCATTAATAAACTTTGGTGATGGTTTCCAACCCTCTGCTGTATTTTCACCAAGCATCGGAACATACTTGCCTCGGTTGAATGAGACTTCTCTCAGTGCTCCAATGTCACTTACAATCGGATAACATCCACATGCCATTGCCTCTACCATAGAGACACAGAAAGTTTCCTCCCACAGATTTGGGTGCATAAAAAATGCGGCATCCTGTATGTGTGGTAGAAGTTCTTCTCGGTCAATGCATTTAGAATACTCTACACCCTGAAGATTTTTGAGTTCTTCTATTGCCTCAATGTATTCTGGTATCTTATTTCTCTCTACATGATCCTGACCATAAAGATCATATGATGAAAAAACTTTTAACTTTGCATCGGGATGATTCTTAATAATTTGTTTCCACACCTTAGGTAGAGCAGTCACTCCTTTGTGTGGTGCCGAAAAGAAAATAGCAGTCTTTGATTTCTTGCCATTTGGTTTAAACTCTTTGGCAACACCATTTGGAATAACAACAATTTTTTCGGCAGGTGCTCTATTAAATTTTACATATTGTTCCTTTTCCCAGTTAGAGACACAGACAATCGCACTCACCTTATCAAGATGTTGTGGTAGATTATAGTGTGCTGCCTGATCACAATTGTCGTGTGCCCAGATAATTCTAAATTTTTTATTTGACTCTACTATTTCTTGTGTCGTTCTCTTTACATCAACATTATCAGGAAATTTATAATGTTGGGCAAGATAATAAAATGAACTTTCAGTTGCTCCAGATATCATATCATTATGAAGTATGTGATTTATTTAGTTTGAGACTGTTCCTGGTTTAGGATATCTTATAGTTGGAAGGTCTGTATATGTTGTGTGAGTTTCTGTCGAATAATCGAATCTAAAAATTTTACATCCTATACCAGTATTATCTGAACCACCACCAAAATAAGCATAAAAACCATCTGAAGTTGCAGAATGAGAGGTTTTTTTTGCTGGTGCTATAAATGCCTGGTTTGGAGAGAGAGTTTCCGTAGAAAAATCCACCCTATCAGCTTGAGATCTGTCACCAGGCGCTCCACCACCAAAATATCCATAATTATTATTAGAGGCACCAGCAAAAGCATACCTTATAGAACTTAAAACCATCGGTGATATTGATCGGGTTTCATTAGCAAAAACAAATTTTCTTATCTCATCTGTATATGCGGATGATGGTGGTGGATTTAGTCCCCCACCAAAATATGCCTCATCCGAACTTTGAACTGCTGCTCCATTACTCATACGAGTTGTTAACTGTAGATTTGATGGACCTACTGTTGTTTCAGTTTCAAAATCCATACGTAGCACACCCCTTTGGGCGAGGGCAGTACCAAGAGGATTCTTTCCATATCCTCCAGCTATGTAACCATAATGAGAACTTTGAGCTCCCGAAGCTTCCCTTACCCCACCATTGATTTGAGACACCCCAGTATAAAATGCGGGATATCTACGGGTTGTTTCATTTGAAAAATCGATTCTAGTCGCATCACTCGTATAATTATTAGTAGTTGGTGGGGTGGTTCCATCACCACCGACGAAATAACCATAGTTATTGCTACTCATTGCCGCAAGATCTTTTTTACCAGCCGCTCCCGGCGACCAAGACAGTAAGTTGGAATCTATAACAGAAATAGAACTAGTAGAAAAATCTTGTCTTGCTATACTACTTTGTAAATTGTATGGAGAGAATGTGGATGTTCCTCCACCTGCCCAGTAACCATAAGTCTTATATCCATTTCCACGAGCAACTGATTGACCTCCTGAAATTCCAGCAGAATTCTTTCTGAGATTGTTGGTTGGTGGGGTGGCATAATTGACTGGGTTACTTACGGTTTCTGATGCAAAGTCTAATTTGTATATTGAGGATCTATATGTTATACCTGGTGGAGAGTATCCCCCACCGAAATATGCACTGAAATTGTTTTGAACCGTGGCCATTGCCGCTGTACCGCGTGTTAAAGTGCCGCCAGGATCACTCAGTGTTTCACTAGAAAAATCTAATCTTGTTATGGTGCAATTATATGGAAAAGATGTTCCACCAGTAAAATATCCTGCTTGGGAACTTTGTGTTCCAGACATAAGAGTTGTTCCAAATGGGAAATCTCCAACTGCAGATTCATTTAATGTTTCATTTGAAAAATCGAGTCTTGAAATATTACAATAAAAAACAAATGCTGGTGGTGGACTTGGTGGTGGACCATATCCAGCAACAATATATCCATACAGAGAACTTGAAGATCCTGCCGCTTGATCTTTTTTTTGTGATAAAGTAGCAGACACTGGAGATGTTGTATCGTTAGAAAAATCTAACTTAACTATTGTGCTGAAATATGTATTTGGTGCTGCATAACCACCACCAAAGTATCCATAAGAATCACTTTGGAGTCCTGTTGATTTTGATTTATATTCTGGTAAGTCATATCCTGGTTGACTTACAGTTTCATTGGAGAAATCTAATCTTCTTATCTTACAAGAACTTAAAATTTGACTTCCAGCAAGATATCCATATGTTCCATTGGGATTAGAAACAGATCCTGAAAAAGTCATCTGTTCTGGTAAAATATTCGGTGTAAAATCAACCGTCTCTGTATTAAAATCAATCCTTAGAAAATTTGATTGTGTAAGTGATGGATTATATCCACCACCATAATACCCACGAGTAGCACCTTCTGGCCAACTCGCAAAGTTATTATCTATTACATTCTGAACTTGCTTTTTATAAACTTTGCGAAGACCGAAAACACCAGATGCCATTTATTCAACCTTCCTGAAAAACGTGTGATCCCACATGTGCAAGTCTAATATTAGTATTTAACCAAGCAGAGTATCCAACACTCTTTGCTCTCTCAAAGAAAGAAAAGTCTTCTGGAAGATAACGATTATCTTTTTTGTATTCCAGAAAGTAATGATATGAATTATCTCTTTCTTTTTGTGTCACATCATAATTACTACTATTATCCGATGGGATATATTTGAGTTCCTGACCATATTTATCTTTGATACTATCAAAAACTCTTCGTTTGATCATAGCAAAACCAAATCCAATATTATCAATCTTCACCAGTTCACCCTCTTCTACTGGTGGTTGTGTGATATTATAATTATATCTCAATGGAATCGTCTTCATTGGATATGCACCGCAAACTATATCCTTATCATGTCTCAATAATCCAAAGACATGTTCTGGGAGAAATCCTACATCAGCATCAATAAAAAGAATTCTCTCATACTCAGTGTTATTCATAAAGAAGTTCACCATCTTAGAACGACCCTGAGTAATCAGACTCTCGTTTGCCATCGTCAAGAGACCATGATCGACTCCTGCGGTTCTTAATTCTTTTCCAAGATGAAACAATCCTTTTGCAGTTTTATCACTCACCATACCACCATAACATGGCAGTGCAATCAACAGAGACATAAAAATATCAATTCTACTATGTTATATATTTACCCGCAATAGTGACTCCCAGAACATTTGCTGCCGATGCTCCAGCAACAATTGCCGCATTAGTTGTAAGGTACTTTGGTTTCTCCAGAATCTCAATGACACTATTCTTTGGAACCGTTAGGTTATATACAAGGTATCCAAGACGAACACCAGATGATAAACCATCATTATAAATCGAGATGGAAGCATCAATATCAGAGTTCAAACTATAGTTACAGAGTTTGATTGATTGAAGCATTGCAGGATTTGATGTTGCCTGGAAGATTTCCGTTCCTGCTGCCGTAGTTACCGTCTTACCAGTTCCAATATAATCGGTATCATCCTTTGTAGAATATACAATGAATGCATCAAGACCTCCATTAATACCAGTTGCCGCACTATCTGTTCCATCAAGTGCTTGGAACTTAAAAACATCGGAGGGATTTGCAATGATTGGTTGATCTAAAAATTCTGTTGCACCCTGATAAGGAACGATGACTCTTTGTGCAATCGGAACATTTGATCCACCATTAAAATCATGTCTGGCAGTAAGGTAAATTTCATTGTTGAAAGTGTTTGTGAAGTGAATTGATTCAATCACATACTTCTTACCAGCAGTTGATGGGAATGTATATGATGTGTCAGGTCCAATGAAGACATCATTTGTCTCGGAGACATTTGTTCCTACACCAGAGGTTACAGAAACATAAATTGATGTTGTGATTCCAGTATCAAATGTTCCAGAACCTCCTCCACCACCACCAGCAGCAGCATCAATCCAAGAAAGACCAGTTCCTGTAGAACTTAATACCTGACCAGGAGTTCCAAGAGATGTTCCATCATGAATACCACCTTGGAATGTAGAAATACCAGAGACATAGACGCCACCAGAAACGGTTACGCCATAACCAGTGGTTTCAAATTTCTTGGATCCGTCGTAGTAAAGGTCTATTGCGCCATCCTGAGTCGCTATAAACATAGTCTCAGTATTTGTGGCGTTGTTTATCTTGACAACACTACCACGCAGTCTTAATTCTCCAGTACCATTATCAAGAATATAACTGTGAGATCCATCATGATAAATTTGTAAGTCTTGACTATCACCAAGTCTCAGTCTATCATCATCACCAAGATTTACATTATCTTGGAATGTAGAAACACCAGTTACATTCAGTTGATCAGTATCTGTGGTTCCTGTTACCTCAATACCACTAGTAGTTGTTTGGAGTTTTACATTATCAGTTGTTCCTCCGTGATGAAGTTTTACTGAACCTAAACGTCCAGGTTTTAATTCAATACCATCAATGAGAGTTGTATTTTGCTGACCAATGATAATAATATCAGATTTTTTCTGAATAAGATTTCTGAGATAGACACCATCTCTCGTATAAATTGAACCTTCTTCTTCTATAATAAGTGCAGCATCTGTTGCAGTATCTGTTCCAGCAGCATAGGTGCCGCCTTCTGCATAGAATGTTGCGGCAGTTGCAATACCAGTAATCGTTACACCAGCACCAGTGGTTTCAAATTTCTTGGAGTTGTCGTAGTAGAGTTCTACTGCTCCGTCTGTGAGGAATCTTCCCATAAATTCCCCACCTTGCTTCTGGAGCATAACTCCAGTTCCATTACTTACAAGACCAAGATAACCAGTTCCTTGATCAGTA
>Ga0255751_10003501_pt1 | contig 14380 bp, 6 predicted proteins | sample 071ome_20_FD_179951 | JGI IMG/M metagenome (GOLD analysis project Ga0255751, IMG submission 179951) | Coastal salt marsh microbial communities from the Groves Creek Marsh, Skidaway Island, Georgia - 071412BT metaG (version 2) | ecosystem: Environmental > Aquatic > Marine > Intertidal zone > Salt...
GAATCCGCAATCGGATCGAAAACGGGTTCGGGTCGCGGTCGCGGTTTCGAGCCCCTCTCTGTGTGTGTCTGTTTCTCCTGGTTTTGGAATTTGTGGATGGAGTGGAAGGGAACGAGAGGGAACGAACGGTGACTACCGACGGCATATCGGCACACGACGGAGACGGCGAGGGAAAAAGCACGCGCACGCACGCACCGCGCACGGATTTCTTCTTCTTCTTCTTCCAATCCTTTCCGACACGTCTCGTTCGTTCTCTCGAATAAAATCAGCTTGAATTTATTTGCATTCATCATCGTCAACCAGCACGGATGATTTCGACGACGAGTTTGACGACGTCGGGGTTGAGCGCGCGCGCGGTGAACGCGACGACGCGGATTCGGGATGCGAGAGCGACGAAGCCGACGAAGATGACGACGACGCCGACGCGTCGCGGTGAGGTACGTTACATTAAAACGCGACGACCGACGGACGGACGGACAAGATGAGTGAAATGTGGCTTCTTCGGTTGAGGGAAAGCGTATCTTTTCGCTCCGATCGGGAAATATCCACATTCTGTGCACTTTCGCGAACGGCGCGAAACGACGCGAACGACGGATGATGCGATGGATGTCGATCGTCGTCGTTCGGTCGCGGTTCGGTGCTTCGACGCGCGTTCGTTCGTTCGTCGCTGAACGAACCGAACCGAACGGATCGTGCATTCAGATGGTTACATGGACGACGGCTCGAATCGCGGATAAGACGGATGAACTGACGATACTGTTTACCCATATGTTTTGATTCTTTCTCCAATGAACAGACGCGCGCCGCCCTCTTCAACTTTGGTGGAAAGTCTTCCGGCGCGGCGGGTAGCTCGACGCAAAAGGCCAATGTTAAGGGTTACAAGGATGCTGGATCTGGCACGCAAAAGCGCGTGATGACCAAGCCGTTTTCGACGACGAAGAAGGTTGTGTCCAAGCCGAAGCCCAAGCCGAAGCCGATGGTCAAGGCGAAGACGATGAAAAAGGTTGTCAAGCCGATTGTGAAGAAGCCGATTGTGAAGAAGCCGATTGTGAAGAGGCCGATTGTGAAGAAGCCGATTGTGAAGAAGCCGATCGCCACCAAGGTGGTTCGCAAGCCGTTACTCAGCGCCAAGCCGAGACCGGCTGTCAAGAAGGCCCCGGTCCGCCGCCCGGCTCCGGTCCGCCGCGCGCCGAAGCCGATCAACACTAACTTGACGCTCCAGCAAACCGCTGATCTCGGCTACGCCGGTATCCTCGCTGGTTCCGGTCTCTTGGCTTTGGCCATCCTCCCGAGCGTCGCCGACGTCGCTTTGGAAACTATCGGCATCGCGTACACTCTCTACTTCACATACAACTACTTGCTGTTCGAAGAGAGCCGCGATGAATTCAAGGCGACCCTTGAAGACATTGAGAGCGGTACTGGCATCAATATTCCGGCCATCTTTGACGGCATCACCTCTGCTGTGTCCGACGTCACCAGCAAGGTGAACTCCTCCAGCAAGCCGAAGGCGTACCCGAAGAAGACGGAAACGGTCGTCTCCGAGTCGGCGGAGGAGTCCTCCTCCGAAGAGTAAGTGTTCAACTTTCATACCCCATTCGAACACACACACACACACACACACACACATACACACACATTCCTAGATCTCAAAAAGTGTAGTAACAACGCTGCAATGCATATCAACAAGAAAAGATAAGTCTCTGACAACGTCGCTTCGTCTATTTTATAAATGTGGATATTAAATCTCAATGCTAAGAAGTTGGCGATTACTTGGCGACGGCAGTCGGGAAGGCAGCCTTGAGGGCTTGAACGCGCGCATCCAAGTCGACAATTTTGTCCGAAGAGCCGGCAGCCTTGTCAAGCAAGGTAAGCACTTCGCCGACGTCTGGTCCTTGCATGCGGCCGGTGAGAGCAATACGGAACGGCATAAAGAGGCGCTTTCCCTTTCGTTCGAGAGCCTTACCAGTGGCATTGATGAAGTTCTTCACCGTGCCTTCCTTGACGGCGGCGGCGAGTTCACCGCTCTCGTGAGCCTTGACGATGGCGTCAACAATCGGCTCAAAGTCGTCGTCGAGAACCTTCTTCATCGCGTCATCGCCCATGTTCTCCTTGAGCGGGTAACCGAACATGGCTTCAACTTGTGGCACAGCATCTTCGACGAGCTCAATGGAATCCTTGATCATGTTCACCACGGCCTCAACCGTCGCACCGCTGGATTCCTTGAGCAAACCAGCGTTGACGAGCGCAGAGCCGATGAGGGATTCAACCTCCGACTCTGGAAGCAAGCGCAAGTGCTGACCATTCATCCAGTTGAGCTTAACCTTGTCGAAGACAGCCGGAGACTTGTTGATGCGCTCAACGCTGAAAAGCTTTTCGAGCTCATCCTTCTCGTAAATCTCTTGCTCAGTACCGTCGTTCCAGCCGAGGAGGGACAGGTAGTTGACCATCGTCTTGCTGAGGTAACCTTCATCCTTGAACTGGCCGACAGAGGTGGCACCGTGACGCTTGGAAAGCTTGGAGCGATCCGGAGCGAGGATGAGAGACATGTGTGCAAACTTGGGTAACGGAAACCCGAGCGCATTGTACACGAGGGCTTGGCGTAGTGTGTTCGGTAAGTGCTCCTCGGCACGGAGCACGTGCGTGATGCCCATCGTCGCGTCATCGACGGCGACGCAAAAGTTGTACACCGGCATACCGTTGGATCGCAGCACGACAAAGTCACCGAGCGTATCTGTGTCCCATCCAACCTTACCGCGCACCATGTCATCGATCTCGATGCGTTCACCCTCCGGGACGCGGAAGCGATACGTAAACGGCACGCCCTTATCCATCATTTCCTTCACCTCCTCTTCGCTCGCCGTCGCCCACTTACCGTAGTACTTGGGCGGCAACTTCTTCGCCTCTGCCTCCGCCTTCATCGTCTCCAACTCCTCATCGGTACAGAAGCACGGGTACACGTGACCGCTCGCCACGAGCTTTTCCGCCAACGCCTTGTAAATCTCCCCGCGCTCGCTCTGCCTGTACGGCCCGCAGGGGCCTCCGATATCCGGACCCTCGTCCCAATCGAGACCGAGCCACTTGAGATCAGCAATCATGCTCTCTTCGCTCGCCCGCGTCGACCGAGCCTGATCCGTGTCCTCGACGCGAAGCACAAACTCCCCGCCCATCTTTTTCGCGTACAGATAGTTGAAGAGCGCCGTTCGCGCCCCTCCCACGTGCAACGACCCCGTCGGCGACGGCGCAAATCTCACCCGCACCTTTCCGTCGTCGTTCACCGGAGGCGTCAGGTTCAACCCACTCGCCGTCACCGTCGTCGTCACGCCGCGTCGTCCACGCGTCGGGCACACGCGCGTCGGTGCACCACAAAACCTCCTAAACCCGAACGCAGCTTCGCTTCTTTTCACCGCTCTCGCGCACGCCCGCGCCGATTTCGTCCCGCTCACCGCGAACGCTCGCATCGCGCTCATTCCTTTGCTTCTTTTCAACCGTGCGTGCCGCGTCACGTCGCGTCGCGTTGTGTCGGCGGCGTCGGCGGCGTCGGCAATCAATCAATCCGAAAGTGGATAACGCGGTCAGTCACACCCGTTTTGAGTTTCACCCTCTTATAGCGCTAAGTGATATTATAGTATGTCGGCGTCAAAAACGTTTATGAAACCAGTCTGACAAACGCTTTCATAACCATGCGCGCGACGCCGACGCCGCGATGGACGCCCGCGGTGGACGTCGAGCGACAGCGACGACGACGGTCGGAACATTCGTTCGGTCGGTCGGGGACGATCGGGAGGGCGACGCCGATGGAGGAGGAGACGAAGCGTCGGATGGATGGCGATGGCAGTGGTGGTGCTGCTGCTGCTGATGATGTTCGTCGAGTGTCGTCCGCGCTCGGGACTTCTTCGACGGCGATGGATGGAGCGGTGACGGAAAATGGTGATACTGTCGCGATGTCTTCGTCGTCGGAAGCGGTCGTCGATCGGGCGTTCGCGGCGATTGGACGCGGCACGGTGGGGTTCGTGGCGGCGAGCGCAGTGGCGTTGGCGGTTTCGGGAGACGGAGGTTGGGCGGATGGTGGGTTTTCTGGCGCGGCGAGCGCGCCGACGGGGGCGTGCGGTGCGCTGTCGAGCGAGCGGTTGCGCGTGGCGAGGGATGTGATGATGTGTAACCAGGAAAACTGGCGGGAGAAGTGTTTGGCCAACTACGACGACGAGGGCGGGGCGTTTTCGTACGTCGACGGACCGGGGCTCACACAGGTTAGAGGAAAGCCGGCGATGGAGCGGTATCTGAGAAATCAGTTTGATTTTTCTCGGCAATTTCTCTCTGTGGAGGAGGAGGTGTGCGAGGCGGACTCGTACGTCGCGACGTGGTCGTTGGATATGCTTCTCGGCACGGGTCCGTTGCGAAACGTGCAGGGCATCTCCGTACTGAAATTTAAGCCGGGATCGGATAAGATTGTGTACCATCGCGACTTTTTACCGGATGGGCCAATCTGGGAAAACGCGCCCATCGTCGGTCCGCTCGTGAAACTCCAGCGACAGACGTACACGAGTTGCATGCAGAGCGACGTTGGATGCGCAAAAGTTTTGGGAGGGGTGGAATAGTGAAATTTATTTAGAGAAACGGCTCAATGTATTGATATCGTAGTATTTCAAGTTCAAAGTTTAGCTATGTCAATCGTTGGCGCTCATTCTTGCCAGTACTTAGCGAGGCACGCCATGTCTAAAATGACGACATCGCCAGTCCTGTTGAGACGGATGACGCCATCCACACCGTCAACGGAGATGAGCTGGCCAGTCTCGCCCTTGGAGACGGATGCGTCTTGCTCGCTAATGACAATGATGTGTTCCTTCTTTTCAGGCTTGACCACATCCATATCGCCAGCTTTGAAAGTGTCTTCGGCGGCGTTCTTGGACACGGACTCCAACACTTCCACGCCATCGCGCATGCGCACGTTGCCAACCTTAACGGTGAAGCTAGAGCCGCCCGCACCGACAGAGGTGACGAAGCCTTGGTTGCCGTTAGACAAGCGCACGACGACGCCCGGGATGAACGGGCCGGTGTAGTCAGATGGCCAGGATGCCGACGGAGCGCTAGCCTCAGCGACAGGGGCGTCGTATCCACCCGGAGTGGCGCCGTATCCACCCGGAGTAGCACCAGTGTATCCACCAGGAGTGACACCCACAGCGCCTGGCGTCACGCCGTAACCAGGCGTCGGACCGGCAAGCGAAGCCACGTCGCCGTATCCACCCGGAGTGTAGCCACTGACGTTGCCCCATCCCGTACCGGCGGTAGAAGTGGGTTCCCATCCACTCGGCACGTGCGCTGGAGTGGCAGTTGGGTTCCAAGCGGCCTCGCGAGCCGGAGTCATACCGCCATGCATGGGCGTCATACCACCACCGTGAGCCGGAGTCATCGGGTAATGAGCCGGCGTGCGAGCACCCGGAGCGTCGTACGCGCTGGCGTAGCCACGCGGAGCCATATAAGAGTCACGTTGAGCCGCAACTTGCGGGACGTCCAAGTGCTCTCTGTTAACAGTGACGGTGCGCGCCTGCGCCTGCAATTCCACTCTGACGGAAGTTTCCGTGACATCAACGATGCGACCGACGTACCCCTTGTAAACGCCGGCGCGAATCTTCTTCGTTTGGCCGATGAGAGCATCAGTACGACCACGACCACGGCCAGCCATCGGGCGTTGTGCAGGGCGCGGGGCTTGGTGCGATGCGGACATCAACTCGCCACGCAAACCCGCGGTGTACGAGTTGGCGAGAAGCGCGTGACCAGGGGACTTCGGGGCCAATCCCGAGGAAGACATGAGCTGAGCGGCGAGACCGCCCCCGACTTGTCCGCTCTTGTTGCTACCGTGGACGACGCAGTTGCGAGCTCTGATGCACAAGATGCCGCCGTGCTCTTGAACGTGGCGCGCGCGAATCCAAAGCGTACCCTTGTAAATGTGTTCGACAGTGCCCGTGGTATCCTTGTACTTGCCATCAATTATGCGAACCATGGACTGCGGGTCAATCGTGTCCATGTGCGCGTCTTGAGCGGAGATGTTTCTGCTGAACATCTTCTTCTTCAAATCGTGAAGCTTCACCGACTTGACCTCCGGACGCTCAGGAGTTCCCGCATTAGTCATGACGAACGCGACATCCTTCTCGACACGAACGATGCAGCCGACCTCGGAACCATCGAGCATGGCGAGATCATGCAAGGCATACTCACCGAGCGTATCGATTCGCTGGGTCGTTTCGTCGCCGTCGGCCAAGTCGTGCATGAAGACTTGGAACTCCTCGTTGCTAACAGTGGAGAAGATGTGCGCTACGTCGCCCTCAACCTTGACCACCATACCCATGACACCTTCGTGCTTACCGTGGAGCACGCGGACGGTGGAGCCAGTCTTAAAGTGCTTTCTAAGTTGCTCAGGCTTGAAAGTGAGCAGCTCGTTGAGCTCCTTGTGTGACGGGTTGACAACGACGCGGCCATCCGGAGCGATGCGTTCGACGACACCCTCGAGATTTCTCAAATCACCTTCGACAACGATGACTTGATCACCCGTCATGAACTTAAGATCTGTCTTGCGCGCACCAATAGCTAGCGACATGGCGGCCAGCGCACCTCCAGCGCCCGAAGCGCCTTGGTTGTCGTCTTCCTCGTTGCCCACAGCAAACTTTTGCAGTTCGTCGAGCGTGGGCGTATCTGCAAGCTTGACAGTCGCCATAGAGCACGTCTTCATGTGGTAACCATCCTTAATCCTCGTCGTTCCACAGAGGATGTCGATGTAATCGTTGACTTGACGATCGAAGCGACCCTTTTCAAGGCTCAAATTCAAACGCTTTGCCTCCGCCTCGGAAAAGAGACGAGCTGGGGGACGAACTTGGGACTTCGGCTTACCTTTCGCTGCGCCAGACTCCTTATCAGCGAGGTGCTGGTAGTCGATGCGAGGCAAAAGCTTGACCGTGCACTGGTTATCTGCGTAGTTGACATCTACCACGTTGGCCAAGTCTCCCTTGTAAACGCCGGTGCGCATGCGAACCCAAGAGTCCACCTTGACGGTTTCAACCTCCTTCTTCACGACACTGATGGAGTCCACCATTTCCTTGATCGGAACCAAACGGATCGGCTTACTATGATAAACGTGTCTCATTCCCGTGAGAGCCTTTCGGACTTGATCCTCGCGTTCAGCCTCGACGTAAATGTATCCCTTGAGGTGATCTTGAGCGACACAGGACAAGATTTGCATCGGTTGCTTCCCTTGCTTGGCTAAGTTGATCGTCTTCTGCATGAGGCACACGACAGTCTCGCGTTCTTTACCAAGCTTGACAGTGACAAGCCAGAGCTTCGGGTCGCGAACCGTCGGGTGCAAGGCTTGCTGATCGACACCGTCGTCCAACTCATATCTGCCTCCCGACTCGTATTGCGGTGCGGCATATCTCTCCTTGATCATGCGCTCCAACTCCTCCTCGTTCTCCATGCGATCAAACTGACCTTGATTCGCCATGCGCGCGTGCATACGTGTATCCATATCCCGTTGCAAAGCTTCGCGTTCTTCATCGTCCAAAGGCTCGTCTTCGTCACCGTCCTCGTCTTCGTCGTCGTCCTCCTCGTTCACGTCAGCCATATCATCAATAAACTCGGAACGTCTCGCGCCTGCCGTATTTTTCGACTTTTTCGACTTTTTACCAGCGCGTTCATCTTCATCATCGCCCTCCTCGGCGACGTCATCGACGAACCGGTTCCGCTTGGACTTCTTTTCCTTCGGGATCTCCGCGGCGTCTTCATCTTCATCTTCTTCTTCCTCGTCGTCTTCCTCATCGTCGTCTTCGGCGTCGTCGTCGTCCTCCTCCTCCTCATCCGCCGCCTCTTCCTCGTCGTTCGCCTCCTCCTCATCGTTCACCCCTTCGTCATCGCTTCCGCGATCGCTCTCTTCCGGTTCATCCTCGTCCGAAATGTCGTCCGGTCTCTGCAAGAGCTTTTTCCCGACGCGCTTCGTGTGCGCGCCCGCTTGCACTCGCACCATCGCGCCGACTCTTCCGCGGTCGATGCGTCGATGTCTTCCTTCTTTTGTCGATCACCCGTCCGATTGCGTCCGATCGCGCGTCTTCGCTCGGTGTCTTCCGTCCTCGACGGCGTCGTGATCTCGCGGTTCGAGGTGAATTTTCCAGGGGTTTGGGGAGAAAAGGTTTTTCAACACACCTTTTGAGTAGTGACTCGCCGAATGGCACAAGGAGTCGGCATTACAGACGAATGAAACGCCGACACACGCGGCGCCGACGGCGACCGAGACGACGCGCGGACGTTTTACACAGTGTATGGGTGATGTTACATCGATGCGAGCGCGCGCGGGCGCTCAGAGCTCGTCGTGGGGAGGGGTGATGGCGCGCAAGCGGTCGAGCCGAGGCGAAGGCGGTTTGGAAGCCGGAGCGGCGACGCCGGACCAATCCATTTGGTTCCCGGAGACATCCAGGTGTTTGAGGTTTCTGAGGGTGATGACGTTGAGGTTGACCCGGGAAGTGAGCTTGTTTTCGCTCAGGTCGAGGTGTTCGAGGAGGTGTGCCGCGGCTAACGCGCTCGGCATGGCGCCGGTGAATTCGTTCGCCTTGAGGTCCAGTCGAGCGAGCTTGGATGTCGACCAAAGCGATGGTAAATCGCCGGACAGGTGGTTGTGCGACGCGTCGATGACTCGGATGTTGTTTAGCTCGACCAAACTTTGTGGAAGTCTTCCGGTGAGTTTGTTGTGAGACACGTCCAACACCTCAAGACGCATCGTTTGACGCTCGTTTTCACCTTGATACACCCCCGTGGGTAACTCGCCCTCGAATGCGTTTCGAGAAATGTTGTAATGCCGCAGAGTCTTCTTTCGCAATACAGCACTCGGGATACCCCCTTCAAACATGTTTGAAGAGACGTCAAAGTGCTCCAAGTTCGGTAGCTTTGAAAACTGTTGGGGAATCGTACCGGCAAGTTGATTTTTCGCCACAGAATACACCCGCAACGTCTTGGGGAACTCCGTGTCGACAATCTCCCCAGATAGAGCGTTGAAGGAGACATCAAAGAGAACCCAACCGACGTTTTTCGGAAGTATCGGCAACTGACCGTGCAAATAGTTGCCGCTCACGTCGAAGAAACGAATTTTTGTCGTTGGCTCGAAGGGTGGAATTTCTCCGCGAAGCGCATTCTTCGCCGCCGAGAAGACTTCAAGGAACGGCAACTTTGCCAAAGCCGGCATCGGCCCAGACAATGAATTACTAGATATATTCAAAAGCCGGAGATCACCGAGCTGCTCGAACTCTTTCAACGGAATCTTCCCCGACAGTGAATTGTCGCTCAAATCCAACTGATGCAGCTTTGAATTCTTACGAAACAAGCCGGCGGGAATGTCCGAATACAGAGTGTTCCCCCGCACGAGCAAATAGCGCAGATCCTTCAGCTCGCCGAGCATCGCGCTCAATCGTCCTTCTAATTTGTTGTGCGAGAGATCCAATCCTTGCAGCATGCGCAGCTCATCTATGGATTGAGGCATGTCTCCGTGCAGGTTGTTTTCGCGTAAATCGATGAACGTCACGCCATACCCATCCTCTTGGCACTCGATTCCGTACCAGTGACAGTAAGACCGATCCGTCATCCACCCATCTCGCCGGTGCCACTTATTACCGTTTGTTCTCCTAAACATGTCTAACAAAGCCTGCCGCTCCTGATGCTTGATGGAATCGACGCTCAAACTTGCGCCGAAAGCTTCCCTGACTGAAGACTGCTTGAGCGGATGTCTATCCCATCCCCACATCCCTCGACCGCTCACCTTATCCTTCGTCATCTTGGACTGACCATCTTTCGCCGGCCTTTTCGTTCTTCTGCTCGCTTTCGGCGCCGATTGCGCCGCTTCGGAAGACGCCTCTTCCTCCGCCGCTCGCGTCACCGCCGCTCGAACGTGCGCTCTCGCTGCGCTCGCGTCCCGACCCTCCGGGTCAGACAACCTCGCCGCTTGCGCCTGACACGCCTCATGCATGACATCTCTCAACGCATCCAACACATCGTCGCGATCCATCACCGATCCTCGCCGCTCTAGCCCTATCTTCGTCTCGCACGCTCGCTCCGCGCCTTCGTCCTCCGCCTCGCACACCGCTCTCAGCGCCGCCAACGTCCCCAACCGAAGCACCTCCGTTGGTTCCCTGGCAAACGTCTTCGAGTACGCATCGCATGGCGACGCTAGAAGCGTCCGCATGGACTCCGGAACCGTCCTCGAAATCTTCAGAGCGTCCAAACCGTCCGCGGCTCCACCGAAGGCTTCCAGCGTCTCCTTCGCCTCGCACCCTCTATTCGCAGCCCCAACGACGAGGACGACGACCAAGGCGACGACGAGCGCGCGCGCGAGCGCGAACGACGACGTAACGCGCGATTCTCGACGTCGACGGTCCCGTCGTCGGCGCCATCCCGTCGTCGGCGCCATGGACGTTGCGGCTCGGACTGGCGCGTCCGGTGCGCCTTTCATACTGTGTGAAAGTTTAGCCGATGTGTGCGACCGTTTCAAAATCCGAGGCGTTTCCCACCAGTTGACCATTCTAATAATTTCACATAGACTTAAATCATCTGGAGTATAAGTACAATAGGTGCCACAATTTTCTGAAGACCGAAACGACGAGTCATAAATCGCAAAATCGCCCACGGGTGACTCCTTGAGGAAAGCGACGAAGTCCTCGCGCGTGAAGCGCACTCCGCCTTTTCGTGACGCACGACCTTGAAACCATGCCCTTCAACGTACGTGCGACGCCCGAGCGACGACGTCGACGCGGTCGAAAAAATACAACGCACGCTCGAGGCGCGGTGTGCGCGTAAAGTGCGGCGTAGACACCGCGCGATGCTCGGCTTGGAGACAATGCGACTGGTGGAAAGTCGCGCAGCCTGGAGAGGAGTGCGTGGAGCGAATGCGCAAGGGACTGACGATCTACGCCTGTGGCGTCTCGCGCGAACAGAGAAACATCGAAATCGGCCGCGTTGCGCTCTGCAACCTCAAGGCTGACAGCCGATACGGCAAGCTTTTGGTTATCGTCGACATCGTCGACATGAACAGAGTACGTGTGCGATCCATCGCGTGACCCTAGCGCGGTAGACCCTAAAAACGTGGGGAAGCCTCCTCGGGCGGTGTCGCGATGCGCGACCCAATCGAGGCGGTGTAAACGCGCGCGAACGTGTCTGGGTATTGTTTATACTCGTTTCGGCGCGCCGTCGCGATTGGGGCGCGGCGACGCTGTCGGCGTTGGTGACGAAGATTTCGCGCGGGGGAAGGGCTGCGCGAGCGACGCGTTGGCCGAGCGAATGCGTTTTCAAGACGACTAGAGACTGACGATGATGCTACTTTTCTTGCAACCACAGGTGCTTGTTGACGCGCCGGGTGTTAAGCGTGATGTGATCAGCCTTCGTCGTTTGGCCATCACCGACTTGAAGGTTGACATTGAACGCGCGTGCGATAAGGCTGCTCTCGAAGCGGCCGTCAAGGATGCGGACATCGCGGGCAAGTGGGCGTCGAGCGCGTGGGGCAAGAAGATTGCGCGCCGTGAAGCGCGTGCCAACCTCACTGATTTCGAGCGCTTCAAGGTTGCGCTTGCGCGCACGAAGCGCTCCGCCCTTGTCAAGAAGGCATTGGCTGCGTAATGGAGTCGTAAGCTCCCGAACGCTGTCCCTTAGTCATACTTAGAAGAGCAGAAAAATTGTCGGGTCAGGCGTGTATCAGACGCACAACTCGATGTGTTTGGCTGTAAACCAAATCCGAATTCTATAAATTACACCTCACTGTCTAATCGTCGCGTCTACCCCGTTCACTCGATCGATTTTGTCGCCCGCCGCGCCCGCCGCGCCCGCCGCGTCCGCCAGTGGCTCGACTATGTACTACTCTAATGTTTTCTTTCAGCTCGTCTTCGCACGCGAGACACGCAAGACGTTTCTCGCCATCGAAATATTCTAGTTCTAGGCATTTCGCGTCGCACACGGCACATTCAGCGTCTTCGCTCGCCGCAGCGCGGCGAATCTCCTGCGGCAGTCTCACCAAAACGTCGCACTGCGCACAGTGGAGCTTGACGGGAGTACCTCGGTTAGCATCCAGCACGAGGACGCCACCCTTCTCCGTTCCACACTCGGGGCATTTACAAGTTGCTAACGCGTCGACGACTGGGTGCGCAATCGGATGTGGGGCGCCTCGAAGCAAAGCTTTCACTCTCGGCGATCCTTCAAACGGCGGATGATTGAAGCAAAACGGACACAACGGGAAACTTCGACCGGTGCCTTTAACCGTGAATACCAAGAGCTCGAACCCACAGAGGGCGCATATGCGCCCGTTGTACTGCTTAAACATTCCGCCTATGGGAAGTTCGTAGACAAGCTCTTCGGTGGGGCAATACAGACGCTGAATCTTGCCCGTCGCACCGACGAGTTTCAAGTATCTCGCGCAGCGTCCACATTTTGAGTAAGGAATCGCCTCGGTAGCTGTGTGCGAAAACGAAGCCTCGAACAAGGAATCCATGGATGAAATGTTTGCGGTAAAATAATTGAACTTGTCAAACATCTGTGCCAGGATGTGTGAAACGACACCCTCGTAAGGAGCTTCACCTTTTGCGACCAAGTCGAGCTGTTGCTCGACATGACTCCGCACCATGGGGAGAACAAGCTCGACATCGATGGCGTGATAACCTTGTGCGAGTGTGATTCCAAGTTGTGTTGGCACGACACGACGGCCTTTCTCCATGTCGACGTACTTGCGCACTTGGATGTTATTGATGTGCGTTGGGATGGATGCGTCGGTACCGATTCCGTTCTTTTCCATTTGTGCGATGAGTTCACTTTCCGTGAGGTACCCCGGCGGTGAGGTAGTGTCTCCGCGAATATTGATAGACTTGATCGGAATGGAAGCTCCCTCGACTATGGATTCCGGTAAGCGGAAATCCAGAAGCATCCTACGGGGCATTATTTCCGTCCATCCGTGGTTGAGAACTGCTCTGCCTTGCACGGTGAACTCTTCGCCGCCCGCAGTGAGCGTTGCAGTTTGTGTTTCATACTCGCAATCCGGAGAAACACTGGCTATGAAATGACGCGAAATAAAATCATAAAGACGCCAAGCTTCGCCACCGCCCACCTGAGCTTCGGTGCTCACGCGCATTGGCGTAATTGGAGGGTGGTCGCCGACGTCGACACCTCTCCTCGGAGCCGTCATTAAACCATCGTCCAAGAGCTTGGCCACGAATCCTCCCCACACCGGGTGCGACTTTTGGGTTCGAAGTGTCTCTTTCAAAGCGAATCCTTTCGGATATGCCGTACTTTCTGTTCGCGGATAAGAGATGTGGCCAGCCATGTACAAGCGTTCGGCGACTTGCATCGCACGATGCGCCCCCATGCCCAGTCCAGCAGAGGAAGCTTTGAGCATTTCCACCGTATTCAGACCTCCAGGGCGCACGCGAAGTTCGCTCCTGACTTCCACAGAGCGAACTAAAAATGTGCCAGCATCGTTCACGACTTTGAACAAAGCGCGCGCGACTTCTTCATCGAAAAGGCGCGTTCGTTTCCATCGAGCGATGAGTTCGCCTTCAGCGAGATTTGGAGCATCTAGCGTTGGTTCCAGAACCCAAAATGGCTCTGGAACGTGGCGCATGATTTCTAAATGTCTCTGGACGCAAAACCCGAGAGTCGGTGTTTGGCAAGGGCCGTAAGACAGCACGCGCGAATCGAGCCGATCGTACTTGTTGAGGAAGAACTGCGTTTGAAAGCGAGTGAAAGCGACACCCATCTTCAAATCGAGCTCTTGTCTGGCATCGACCGCCAAGGCTTCGTTTCTGTTCGGTTCACCAAGACTCGTCATCGCGCGTTCTATGCTATCCTTTGTCACCGCGCTGAATTTCGCGCGCAAGATGCGACGAATCGCGCTGTTCAACGGCTTGAGAACGCTTGCGCACGCTTCGATGACTTCGAAGCATATATTTTCTCCCTCGCGATCGCAATCGAGCCACAGTATGAGATAGTCCGCACCCTTGGCCACCGTTTCTAAATGTCGAACCATTCTTCCATCCGCTCGCTTGATGGTTGGCGCAGAAAACAGCTCGGCTGGGTCCACAGCGTCCCAGTTCTGAAACCGTTCTGAAAAATCTACGCTCGCCATGTGACCAGTCGTCGACGTCACCTTCCAATGCGCGGATCGACAACCCCGAAAAGGTCTTCCGGTAAACTCGTGCACGTCCGTCGCGAATCCGCGCTTCGTCTCGTGCGAGTTATCGGAGAGAAAGCTGGCGATGGATGCAGCCAGAGACGGTTTCTCAGCCACGCAAATCACCTTGACGCTCTCGCCTGAGTGCGCCATGATTTCAGGCTGAATGGGCGCGATGAAGCGCGCGGGCGAAGTGGTCATGTGCTC
>Ga0255751_10003504_pt1 | contig 14370 bp, 10 predicted proteins | sample 071ome_20_FD_179951 | JGI IMG/M metagenome (GOLD analysis project Ga0255751, IMG submission 179951) | Coastal salt marsh microbial communities from the Groves Creek Marsh, Skidaway Island, Georgia - 071412BT metaG (version 2) | ecosystem: Environmental > Aquatic > Marine > Intertidal zone >...
GTCATTGGTAAAGGCATGATGATAATCATGAATTCTTGCAAACAAACCAAACGGCAAAATAATGAAGAGCAAGGTCATCGCCCATCCCATCAGACGCTCATAAGGTTTCATCCAACTGACCTCATGAGCAATATTTCCATGCCCTGCTTCGTGCGCAACGGTAAAGCCCAGGTAAATCAAAACCGTGGCAATCAATGAGCCCACAGGTAAACTCACTGCATCTAATGCAACACCCACCAATAGACTAAGATAGGCAACCACAACGCCTACACATAAAGCCACTGTGCCCCATGCAACTCCAGATGAATAATCCATCCAACCTTTCATTTCTTCAGGTGCACTTAACGCCACATCCGATTTCATCATTTATCTCCTGCTAGCATTCTTCTTATCTTGTTGCAGGTAATTTACTCATCTTCCACACCAACATTTACCATTTCACGCAAAGAATTTGCCATTTCACGCATAGATTTTCTATTCTTTGATCAATCACTGATTCAGAGAAGTACCGAAATCATGCAAGCCCCCTATATCAATACCAGTTTTCTTAGAGGATTCAGCAGTTTAGTTCTCGCCAAGAAAGGAAATCCGGCCGACTTATATCAATCAGTGGGTTTAGGCAGTGATGTGTTGTTTGAAGACAGTGTAGGCAAAGTAAAACCAACCAGCCTGCTAATCCCATTTGATAAGTTTGTTTATTTATTGGAGACCGCTGCTCACGAATTGGATTACCCAGATATTGCCATGCAATTAGCAAGACAACAGGACATGATGATACTGGCGCCTTTAGGGCCACTAATTAAAAACGTTGATAACGTACATGAAGCCATCAATACCATTACAAAGTATCTGAAGATTTTAGTTTCAGGCTATAAAGTAGACATACAAATCGAAAAAGAACATGTGTCCTTTACCTTCCATCTTGAACTGCCACATATTCAGGAATTGCCTCAATATCAGGACTACGCCATTGCCAGCGCGGTATCCATTATTCATGGTCTTTTAGGAAAGGCCTATCCCATTCGAAGCTGCTATTTTTTGAGAAGCGAAAGAAACCAACAACGATTGGCAGACTATGCGCGATATTTTGGCTGCCCTGTGGCATTTGGCTGTCAGAAACTCTCTCTATCGGTTGATAAATCGATTCTCGGCGAGAACATTAAACACCTGGTCAAACAAATTGATGCGCGTGTAAATCATGCCATGTCATTTCGAAACACCAACCTGATCGAACAGGTATCGCAGGTTCTTAGCTTTTCTCTAGCCAATGGCTTTAGCAGCATCGAAGACATTGCAGGCGCCATGCACTTCAGCACAAGGACCTTACAACAAAAACTTCAAGATCAAGGAACATCGTATCGAGCCCTATTGGATTCGGTTCGATTCAATATGGCAAATCAGTATTTAAGAAATACCTATTATCGTTTAACGGACATCGCCGCTCTACTTGGCTACAGTAACCAAAGCGCCTTTAGCCGAAGCTATCAACGCTGGAGCGGCGTAACGCCATCTGCTATGCGTAAACAACTAGCTAACTAAACTAGCCCAGTAAACGACTCATCCAACTAAGAGATGCTTCCGTCTCAACTGTAGGCTTGTATTCCGCTGCCACATAGCCCTGATAACTGCTTTCTTCGATGATTTGGAAGAATTGTTTGAGCGCCAAACCACCGGTGCCGGGCTCACCACGTCCAGGCATATCAGCAAACTGAATATGCCCGATCTTATCGGATTTAGTCGAAAGATCCTGCCATAAATTCTCACCCATCATCGCCATGTGATAGAGGTCGTACTGCGCCTTAACATTTGGATGATCCAGTCGAGTCATCACAGACCAAAGATGCTCTGCCCGATGAACCAAAAAGCCCGGCATATCCTTGGTATTGATCGCTTCGAAGGTCGTCAGAATACCCATCTCAGACAAAGCATCCGCCGTTCTGGCTAGATTCCACTCAAAGGTTTTCCAATATTGCGCTTCTCGCTCTGGTGAAAGGCACCGTCCAGCCAACACATTTACCGCTGATACATTGAGGCCTTTGGCATATGCCAAACATTGCTCAAGAGCGTCTGAATAGGCGTCTGTCAGCTCTGGTACAGAAGCCAGACCTTCGCCACCGGTCATAAGATCACCCGCAGGTACATTAATCAAAACCACATCTACATTGGCTTGAGCCTTAGCCTCAACCAGGTCGTCCAAAGCTTCTTCATACGGAAACTGAATTTCAACAAACTCAAATCCTGCATCCTTTGCTTTTTGAAAACGCTCGAGCAGAGGTACTTCTGTGAACATCAAAGACAAATTGGCACACAGTTTCATCAGTTCGCATCCTTAGCATCTACAGAAAGATATTGTTCAATTAAAGTACATGGATCAGAGTCCATATGCCCTTTACTACCATGCATACGCATCAATTCAGCGCCTAACCCCGCCATTGGTATAGAAGATTGCATCGTCTTGGCAAGGTGATTAGCCATATCCAAATCCTTTAACAAGGTTTTAACATGCCATTTAACTTCATCGTAATCACGTTCAGCCATGCGAGGCCCTGTCAGTTGTAAAGGAATGGAATCAGCAAAACCACCTTTTAGAGCTTGAGGAATCTGGGCAGAATCCACACCGGCTTTTTCAGCCATGGCCATCACTTCGGCCATCACCAAAACATTACAGCTGACGATCATCTGATTACATATTTTTGTTACCTGACCACTGCCGACATCGCCCATACGAGTTACGCGCTGAGATAAAGGTTCCAATACAGGTAAAACGGAATCAATGGTTGCTGCATCTCCGCCACACATGATGGCCAACGTACCTTGCTCGGCACCAGCCACACCACCAGAAACTGGGCTGTCGATCCAATCAATGCCCGTTCTCTCTTTCAACTGCACAGCCATTAAGCGCGTTTGCTCAGGATCGATACTGGAGAAGTCGATCAAGGTTTTAGCTTTCGGATTCTGACTCTGTTGATTAAGCGCCTGCTCGTAACTGGCAGCAATACCTGTTTCACCAAATACAACATGATGAACTGCAGTGGTGTCTGACACACACAACATAATCACATCAGATTGAGCCACTAATTCAGCCACTGACGCTTTTTCTTTTGCGCCGGCTTCAACAACACTCGTTAATTTTTCCGGGCTTCGGTTCCATACATTGACCTGAAAACCTGCGTTCAACAAACGTTTGGTCATGGGATTTCCCATTAAACCGATACCGATAAAACCCAGAACAAGTGAGTCCTTAGATGACGATTGATCCGACATGAAATATCTACCTTTTTTAACCGTTTAATTCACACTAATGATCAAAAAGTGATCTGAATCATATAAGCGTAATTTGACTGTCGTATATTAAAAGAGCGAACCTACAGGGGAAAGCATTTACTCGCCGTTGATTAACATTAAAAATATAAAAACAAAGATAAAACCAAGGAGTTAAGGTATGTCTAAAATTTCAGTTGGCCAGAAGGCTCAAGTCACACGAAAATTCACTGAAGACGACGTAGGTCAATTTTCAGAATTATCACTCGATTTTAATCCTGTTCACCTTAATCCCGAGTACGCTGAGAAGTCCATGTTCGGGCAACGCATTGTGCACGGTATGCTGGTGTCCAGTTTGTTCTCTGGATTACTTGGTAAACACCTGCCAGGAGAAGGCACCATCTATCTTGGCCAAGATCTAAAATTCAAGAAACCGGTTTACCTGGATCAAGAAGTGACAGCAACCGTCGAAGTCACTGAAGTACGTGACGATAAACCCATCATTACTTTGGCAACCACCTGTGTGAATGATGAAGGGGAAGTCGTCATATCAGGCGAAGCCGTTGTAATGTACAAAGGCTAGTTGGAAAGCCATTTGTTCAGACAATAAAAAAGCCGCGCTGTTAATCAGAGCGGCTTTTCTTTGCAAGCTCCCGGTTACTTGCCAGTGACACCTAACGTACGTTTTACATACGTACCTGGCGCATCACATTCAACCTTGAATGTCCCTTTCTCAGGATCACGAGCATCAACCTTCTTGCCTTTACTAGACTCTAACCACTGATCCCAGTGCGTCCACCAGCTTCCTTTATGGTGCTCTGCACCTTCAAGCCAGCTATCGGCAGAGTCATCAATAGACTCATTCGTCCAGTATGAGTATTTCTCTTTAACAGGAGGGTTCACGATGCCTGCAATGTGGCCAGATTCACCTAAAACGAAGGTACTGTTTTCTTTACATATTTTGGCGCCTTCATAAGTAACTTTCCATTTTGCAATATGATCTTGATGGGTCGAGATAAAGTACAACGGCACCTTGATTTTGGACAAATCAATCTTGGTACCATTAACAGAGTAAGCACCAGGTTTAACCAACTGATTCTCGATATAAAACTTACGCAGCATGTCATTATGGCAGGCAGCTGTAATGTTGGTGCTGTCAGAGTTCCAGTACAACAAATCAAACGGAACAGGTGATTCGCCTTTCAGGTAGTTCTGAATGAAGTAATTCCAATACAAGGAATTCTCTCGAAGAATACTGAATGATACCGCCATAACTCGACCGTCAAAGTAACCACGCGAGTTATTCTGGTCTTCAATGGCTTTAACCGTTTGATCATCGATGAACACGCCAATATCACCCGGATCAGAGAAGTCCGTCAGGGTAGTAAACAAGGTAGCACTTTTCACTCGTGACTTGATACGACATGCCGCCATATAAGCCAGCGACGTCATCAACAAGCTACCACCAATACAATAACCCACGGCATTGACTTCACGCACACCCGTTTGCTCTTCCACCGCTTCAAGAGCTTTCACAACGCCTTCCGTGACATAACGATCGAAACCAATGTTTCTGTGTTCTTCACTTGGGTTCAGCCAGGACACCATGAAGACGGTATTACCCTGCTCTACAGCCCAACGCACAAAGGAGTTTTTCGCTGAAAGATCAAGGATATAGTATTTATTCACGAACGGAGGAATGATCACCAATGGACGCTCAGCCACTTTCTCAGTGGTTGGCGTGTATTGGATCAATTCAAACAATTCACTACGATACACCACCTTACCTGGCGTAGTTGCGATATTTACACCCAGCTCAAATGCTTGTTCGTCCGTCATCGAGATCTTCAATGCATCCGCGCTTTTCTCAAGATCGCGGACAAAACGTTCTAAACCGCGCAATAAGTTCTTACCACGAGATTTAACTGTGATATCTAATAATTCCGGGTTCGTCAGAATGTAGTTGGACGGCGACATAGCATTGACTAACTGACGCACAAAGAATTCGGCACGATAACGCGCTGTATCATCCAGACCAGGAATATTGTGGATGCTGTCTAGCCAGGCTTGGCCCGTAACCAGATACATTTGTTTAACGAAATTAAACCAGGTGTTGTCAGACCAATCCGGATGCGTAAAACGTAGGTCGCCTTTAACAGGGTCAACCACAGTCTCTGAATCTTTACCCATCAATTGAAAAACAGATTGCTTGAGAACTTTGAAGTAATCCTTGCCTACACCCACGGTTTGCTTTGTGGTTGCCCAAGGATGCTTGATGCACTCTTGTACGTATTTGGAATAAGCTTCGGCCGCATCAGTCGCTACAGCATGTAAACTGCTGTGATCCGTATTCATTTTTTCTGCAAAAGATAAAAATGCTTTCTGGCTCTCTTCCATGGCCTTCATCGACATTTTCCAATACGGATTTTCAAAAGGGTTCGTATCCATCATCAACTACCTGAATGTGTTATTTGTAATTATTGTGCTGACAGTTTGCTGCCAGAAGGTCGTCACATCGGAATCACTCAACATCTACTTAACGGTCCCAACCAAGTAGCGTTAAACATTAATTCCATAAAAACTTATACTTTCGAATTAGAGAATCCTGGACTCCGAAGAGCCCTAAGATTCCAAAGGCAGAAACAAAACTAAGAAAGAAATCTTAGCTTTTAGCTGCCGCTTTTGGAGCTGCTTTGGCTGGTGCTTTCTTTGTCGGCGCTTCTGCAACTTCTTCCTGAACAGGATTAATGATTGCTTCTACGTCTTCACGGAACTTGGTTCCAGCATCGGCCATGGCTTTAAGGTCAGACATTACTTGCTCGTTTAGAGCTTCAAATGCGCTCACTTGTTGCTTGAAGAAAGACTGCAAAGATTCAACATCGCGAATCTCGGAAGCGGCCTTCACCTGATCCATTGTCATCTCTGAATAGCGCTGTGTAGCGGCCATCTGAGCTTTTAGCATGTCTTGTACAGAAGTGCTTACCAACTCGTTGAATTTAACGAATGGTGTGAAACCTTCTTTTGTTTTTTCAGTAAAGTCTTTGAAAAATTCTGAAGTCATTCTTCAGTCCTCCATGATGAAATTTATTATTTTGTTATAAATAAGAATCTGTATTCCTACACAAATTCTATGACCGTTTTATGATCATTTCTACTGTATATTACATAACCAATAATAAATTGATTGAAATCAACAGAAACGTGACATATTCGTCATAAAGTAAAACTAACAAAAAGAAGAGCTATTTCAAATTCAAGGGACAAACAAAATGACACACGTGATATACAACGATGTAGCCACATGCGTTGACCAAATAATTAAAGATCTCGACAAGAAAATTGTTATGGGCATTCCACTGGGCATTGGTAAACCAACCCAACTGGTAAATGAGTTATATCGTCGAGCTAAAGAAGACCCTAGTATCTCTCTGAGAATCATCACCGCATTGTCATTAGAGCGTCCGAAGCCGGCATCTGGATTGGAAGCCAGATTCCTTGAACCCGTATTTGATCGTTTATTTGATGGCTATGTTGGTCCGGATTACGCGGCAGATCTTAAGAAACAGCAACTGCCTGATAACGTAGAAGTGTGCGAGTTCTTCTTCAAATCCGGCAGCATGATCAATAACAATTACGCACAGCAGCATTACATCTCAAGTAACTACACTCACGTTGCCCGGGATATGATCGACTTCGGTGCTAATTTGCTAACACAGCAAGTGTCTAAAGGCGTCTATGAAGGAGAAGAATATCTTTCTCTGAGCAGTAATACGGACGTAACCATCGACTTGATGCCTTTGATTGAAGATGAACGTGCGAAAGGCAAGACCATCAAGGTCATTGCTCAAATCAATCAAAAGATGCCATTCATGCTCAATGATGCGTTGGTGAAAGCGGATGACTTCGACATGATTGTTGATAACCCGGACTACTACACCACGCTGTTCGCGCCGCCTAATATGCCAGTAACCCCCATCGATTTTGCCATGGGTATGCATGCAAGCTCTCTGGTTAAAGACGGAGGTACACTGCAAATTGGTATTGGTTCTATGGGCGATGCCATTGTTTATGGCTGTCTGTTAAAGGACCAGCAGAACGCGACCTACAATGAAGCTTTAGCCGCACTGGGCAGCGACAAATATCAACAACTGATCGATAAGATTGGCGATACCACACCATTCAAGGAAGGCTTATACGGCTCCAGCGAAATGTTCGTGAATGGCTTCCTTCATCTGATCAAGAACAACATTGTAAAACGTAAAGTCTATGAAGACCTTCATATTCAACGTCTGATCAATGAAGACAAAATTAAGGAAGACCTCACCCCAGAATGCCTGGATGAATTAATCAAAGCCGGCTTCTTTGGTGATCTGTTCCATGAAGAACAGGTTATGAAAGCCAAACACTTTGGCATCTTCAATGACCGTGTCACCTGGAAGCATGGCCAAATCTATCTAGACAATCGCACTCTGGGTGACAGTCCACATGAGCACGAGATCGTTGCCAAGCTGAAAGCCAATGGTATCGGCACCAAGTTAAAGCATGGCATCATCATGCACGGCGGTTTCTTCCTGGGTCCAAGAGACTTCTACGACGCGCTTCATAAGATGACCATTGAAGAACTCGAAGCTATCTGCATGACCAGTGTCGGCCATGTGAATCAGTTGCTGATTAATGAAGATCTGGTGATTGCTCAACGCCGAGAAGCGAGATTCATCAACACTGGCCTAATGGCAACACTGAACGGCGCTGTAGTATCGGACGGTCTTGAGAACGGTAAAATTGTGAGCGGTGTTGGCGGTCAATACAACTTCGTGTCTATGGCACATGCGCTGCCGTGTGCTCGTTCAATTTTACTGGTGCGCAGTACGCGTGAAAGCAAAGGTGAAGTAAACTCTAATATTGTCTTCAATTATGGTCATATCACCATTCCAAGACATTTGCGGGACATCATTATCACGGAATATGGCGTCGCCGATTTACGTGGTAAAACAGATACTGAAGTGATGAAAGCAATGATCAATATTGCTGACTCTCGCTTCCAGGAAGCGTTGTTAGAAAAAGCCAAAGCCCAAGGAAAAATTGCCGAGGATTACCAAATTCCGGCGGAATACAGAAACAACACGCCAGAGAAAGTCATTGGCATTATCGAAGGGTTCCGCGCCAAAGGTCTGTTCCCGGCATTCCCATTGGGCACCGATTTCACCGAACAGGAACTGCAAATTGGAGCGTGTTTAAAACAGCTGAAAGCACTTCAAACTGACAAAATGAAATTGCTTAAAACACTGTTCAAAGCATTCACTCATGGTAACCATGATGCTTCTGCCCAGCCTTTCCTTGAGCGCATGGCGATGACTGAAACACACAGCAAGAAAGAAAAAATCGAGAAAAAATTGCTCGTCCATCAACTGCACGAGTCAGGCTTAATCGCTTAAACAGGATAAGCCATCAAGAAAGGGATCGGTAAATTCTCATGATTTACGATCCCTTCTTTGCTCTTAGCGATTTTAAAATCCCCAACCTTATAACAAGAAAGCCTAACAGGCACTTGCATGAAGCATGGCAGATACGAATAATAGACAGTTATCCTTCAAACAAGGATAAGCTCATTCACAACCAATAAAACCAATAAGAATGCCTAATGGAATGTAAGCTTTCAAAAGAGCAGGAAGGCTCAGTCTCCAAACCAAGTTTTTGGTTTTTGGCCGTCTATGCTATTTATATTGCGACGGGTTTTATTGGTATCTCATTTGTTAGTTTTCCACCAGGCCACTTAACGGCTATCTGGCTGCCCTCGGGCATTGCCTTTCTAGCGATTTTATTACTTGGCCCAACGGCCCTGCTACCTGTGTTGTTAGGTTCCCTAACAGTCAAGCTGCCCTATTTATACGATAGCCAGGCCCCCGTACTGTCGTTACTTGTGCTCACACTGGTAGCCACGATTGAAACATCTCAAGGTTGGTTAGCTCATAAACTCTGGAACAAACACTTTCAGGAACGCGGGATTTCATCGGGCGCTGATGTCATCACCTTCTTAACCCGTGTTGCTTTCCCGCCTTGTGCTTCGACTGTCGCTGTCATTGTTTTATTACTTGTTTCTGTAGGCTACATAGAAAGTTCTCTTGGCTTTCTTCAACTCTGGCTGGAAAACACCGTCGTCATATCAATGGCTCATACGCTAGGCATCTTTCTGATGGTCGCGCTCTACCAAAGCTATTGGTTGATTAAGCAAGAAGCCTGGACAGCTAAAGAAATAAAAATTGGCCTTAGCGCCATCGTCAGCTTACTTATCGTATGTTCCATCTCTTTTTCTGTTACCGAGTTAACGCTCTACTTCCTGTTGCCCTTATTTCTGATTCTAATCATTCATACCGGTTATGCGGGCTCAAGTATCGGACTCACCCTGGTCAGCTTCTGGGCCATCATTGCAACCGCCAATGGTAACGGTCCTTTTGTGGCAGATGATTCCTACCTCAGCATGATTCACATCATGGTGTTTGTGTTATCTCTTGGCTTAACCATGCAATTTACCGCATTAACGCTAGACAACTTGAACGCCAATAAACGTGAAATGGTACAGACCATTGAGAAACGTACTGAAGAACTGGAAAAGAAAAATCGTCAATTACTGGAACTGGCATCTACCGACCACTTAACCGGTCTTTGCAATCGTCGCAGTTTTGAGAAGATCGCCAACAAAGAACTTGAGCGAGCTCAACGATATCAAACACCTTTGTCCGTATTGGCATTGGATCTGGATTTCTTTAAAACCATTAATGATACTCACGGCCATCCGTTTGGTGATGAAGTATTGCGCGTATTCACCAATACCTGTCAGCAATGCCTGAGAAAAACCGATTTAATGGCTCGTTTAGGCGGGGAAGAATTTGTCGTCCTTCTTCCTGAAACTACCGAGTATCTTGCTGCCAATGTCGGTGAGAAACTCAGAGCTGCCATTGCAGAAATCAAACTGACCTCACCGGAAAACGATGAGGTGTCCTTCACCTGTTCAATCGGTGTCACCACCGGAACCATGCAAGACGAAAATGTCGCCATGATGCTGCACCGTGCCGACGAAGCCCTGTATGACGCCAAAAAGTTTGGCCGAAATAAAGTATGCATCTACAAACGCATGGGAACCGAAACGGGCGTCACTCTGCCATAACCCTATTTTAATGCCCTTTAATGACCCGAAAAACGTCATTTCACCCTCATGTCTGGCACTCCAAAAGGGCATTTTCAGCACAACAAAAAGTACCAAACAACAAAACCCGCCGGATGGATTGCACTGCCTGTTTAGCTGTGTAATTATCCCCCGTTCACAGGCGAAGACAGGAGTATTCAGTGAGGAATAAAAAAGCGCTAATTCGAAAGCTAAATCAGGAAGTCGCCTCAGCGGAATCCTACGATGAATGGCAAAATGCTGCGCTTTCACTGGATCACCTAGAAGGAAATGATGAATGGAAGCGCATTGATAAGTCTTCCCTTTACGATTACACCCTCATTTCTCGTCGCCTTGAACAACTAAGACTGTGTCATCGTACCAACGATATGGCACAGCTTACTCGTGCACTGCGCGAAGGTCTGCATCATGACCTCGGTAACATGGGTAACTTCAAGCTGTACGAAAAAAGTCACATCGGTACAAAAACCCTCATTGAAGATTACGTAACCCAGGTATGTTATTCACTGGATTATTTGTGCGATAACGATATCGATGCCTTGCCTTTGGATAAAAAGCTTGGCTTCTTTGAAGATACCTCACTGAGCTTTGGCCGTCCCTCTTTGCTTTTGAGTGGTGGTGCAACCCTTGGTTTATTCCATCTCGGTGTAGTTAAAGCCTTATGGGAGCACAACCTGCTCCCACAGGTAATTGCAGGTTCATCGGTAGGGTCTATCATCGCCGGAATCATTGGCACTCGAACTGACGACGAATTAGCCGAACTTCTCGATCGAGACGACCATGATTTACAAGCCTGGAAGTATCTTGGCATGAAAGGGTTGCTGCTCGGCCGCGGAATCTTTGATTCAAAGAACCTAGAAGAATGCATTCGTAAGAACGTCGGTGAATATACTTTCCAGGAAGCCTACGAGCACAGCGGCAGAAGTATCAATATCTCAGTATCGCCGGCTGCCTCCCAGAACCAAAAAACCCGCCTATTGTGTGGTTACACTGCCCCTTACGTAACGGTATGGAGTGCGTCGCTGGCATCTTGCTCAATTCCGGGGATTTTCCCGCCAGCCACCCTGATTCAAAGAAACGCTAACAACGCACTTAGCCCTTACCTACCATTGCACCGCTGGGTGGATGGCTCGGTGAAGAGTGACCTGCCAATTGAACGTCTAACTCACCTCTATGACGTGAACTATCACGTGGTGAGCCAAACCAATCCGCACATCGTACCGTTCATTCCTGAAGGCGGACACCCACCCGATCCAAGCTGGACCAACTTGCCTTGGCGTATGATGAAATCTGAACTTCAGTACCATGGTAAAGGGGTTTTTGATTTCCTAAGGAAGAAAGCACCGACGGAAATTCTGAGACAAACTGCCGGCCACGCGTACACTGTTATGGCACAGCGTTATTATGGCGATGTGACTATTGCACCGCAGTACAGTTTCTCGGATTACATGAAGATCACTAAAAATCCAACACAAGAAATGCTTAGGCAATTCATGATTGATGGGCAACGCGCTACCTGGCCTAAGATCTCTATGATTAAAGCCCATTCGCAAATCAGCCAGACGCTGGAACAATGTATTAAACGCACCAAGCGTAGACTGAAACTGAAGATCTTTAGTTAATCTAAATGTCGTTGCAAGCCATTATAAATAACGCCCTAAATGGGCGTTTTTGTTTCATCCCTGAAAAATGCTCATCCTGAAACGAACAAAAAACAGTCAGTAACCAAGATTACATTTACTGACAAGAGGCATCTCTTTTTTACACTCACTCCATCATACCCTGTCTATACTCTAGAGATGGAAGCCATAATAATTACAGAAGACAGTGCTCTCATTAATCAACTTAATCACTGGAGCACAGCGAATGGAGTATCACTCCAGGATATCTCGACGTCCGCATTTGCGTCTCAAGAGGTTACCTGCTCTTGCTTGGCTGAGCGCAATCCTGACCTATTAGTTGTTGATCTTAGAGATAGCTTCCTACAAACCAGTGGTGATGAACTGGCCAACTTACGCAACCTGGTATCAGGTGACAATTCCCATCTATATATCCTGTTTATCATCGATGAAGTAGACCCCGAATACTGGCTTAACGCTCACGAATACGATTACCGTTTGGTGATGCCTGCGCCTTCAGGAAAACTAGAGACGCGCCTCAACACAATTTTGACCAACTACAGGGTCATGCATGAATTACGATCACAAGTATTGTTGATGGAAACCCTGTTTGACCGCTCCAGGGATGGCATTGCAATCTCGGATAAGAACGGTAATTTCCTGATTACCAACCATCAGCTCAATCAACTTTTTGGATACCGTAACCATGGGCTGGATGGTAAGAACGTTTCAGCCCTTTTACCGAAACCCTACAACGAACACTTTCGCCAGTACCTCGCTAAATTCAGCACAACCCTTGAAGAATACAAACAAGGGCATAAGTTTGTTGAAGAAGGTGAAGGCGTGGACATTCATGGCAAAATCATCCCTGTTGAACTGTCCATTACAGAATTACCTGGGCTAAATGAAATCCGCTATTTAGCAGTCATCCGCGATATCCGCCAAAAAACAGCAGACAAACGCGCCTTGGCAAAAGCGTCTCAATACGATGCCCTGACACAACTTCCAGGTAGAGAATTATTACTCAATCGTCTCACCAAACGCATTAATCAATGGGACATCAACAAAGGCAGCCTAGCACCTACCTTGATGGTCATTGATATCAATCGATTCAAAGTCATTAATGAATCGTTAGGTCATAAAGAAGGTGATCAATTACTTATTGAATTAGTTAAACGACTGCGTTTTAACCTTGCCGAACAGGATACCTTGTATCGGGTAGCCAGTGATGAGTTCGCTGTCGTGCTACGCCCCGAGATGACAGAAAATGAAATCGACACGCTGGCAGGTCAAATTCTGGACGCCTTAGCCACACCATTTTTCATTGGCACGCTGGATCTTTACGTCTCAGTCAGCTTCGGTGTCGCTAGAGCGGATCGATCAACCGATAGCGGAGCAAGCTTACTTCGATACGCGGATAAAGCCTTAGTAACTGCTAAGGAGCCCGGTAAACCTATTTGCTACTATCAGGCAGAAGAAACCACCACCAACACCTACCGCCTTGAACTTGAATCATCGCTATTCAAGGCGTTGGATAACAACGATTTTGAACTGCACTACCAACCTCAGATTGATATCAAAACTAATCAGGTTCTTGGTGCAGAAGCTTTGTTACGCTGGAGCGACAGTAAACATGGTGCCATCTCGCCACTGGAGTTCATTCCTATTCTTGAAGACACCGGACTGATCGACCGAGTAGGCAGCTGGGTCATAGAAGCAGCCTGTGCTTACTGGAAATTCTGGCAAGACGAAGGACTTATCCGAGACGACCACAAGCTGTCTGTAAACGTCTCACCCTACCAATTTAGAAACACAGGGCTGCTGGTCTCTGTAAAAACGGCATTGGAAGAAACGGGACTCAGCCCAAACAATTTGATTCTTGAGATTACTGAAAGCACGCTTCTAGCAGATGACGAAAACAATCTAGCCATGCTGCAAAGCCTTAAAAATCTGGGCATCACCATTGCATTGGATGACTTTGGTACAGGTTTCTCATCGCTAAGCTATCTGACTCGCTTCCCGATCGATCATTTGAAAATTGATCGCTCATTCCTGATGAACATCATGGAATCAGCCAACGATGCACACCTCGTAACAGCCATTATCAACATGGCACAAAGCCTTGAGATGGACGTACTTGCAGAAGGTGTGGACAGCATAGAAAAACTAAACTTCCTAAGATCAAAAGGTTGTGACAGCTATCAAGGCTTCTACTTTTCTCGCCCCATAACCGGCAACGAATTTGTTCGCCTACTTAATCAAGACAACCGAATGGAAGCCTGATAAGTAACGTCTGAATAGATAGGT
>Ga0255751_10003520_pt1 | contig 14339 bp, 21 predicted proteins | sample 071ome_20_FD_179951 | JGI IMG/M metagenome (GOLD analysis project Ga0255751, IMG submission 179951) | Coastal salt marsh microbial communities from the Groves Creek Marsh, Skidaway Island, Georgia - 071412BT metaG (version 2) | ecosystem: Environmental > Aquatic > Marine > Intertidal zone >...
TAAACATATTGAATTACAGTTTAATGCAGATTTTATGATGTCAATTGTTGATGATGGATATGGTAAAGAACAAGGTCTGTACGAACTTGGAGTATTTCACAAAGGTGAAATGAGAGAAGTATACCATGTAACAAACAAAGGAGATACTGTTGCTGGTTTTCTTAATGAAAAAGAATTAGAACACAGAATTGATTTACTGGCACATTATACAAGATCTGTCCCAGTACAAATAAACAAGTGGAGCAATTAACGATCCACACAACGGTTGATCCACTAGGGCTATTCCTCTTTCTCCTCTTTTCAATAATAGCTCTGGTGGGTCTCTTTATTATATTAAGAATTATCCTTACCTTACCGGTTTGGGTATTCTTAATATCACTTATGGTATTTATTTATGCTTCATCCCTTTAGAGATATGTACATTTGCGATGAATCATGTTATAATAGTAGGGTATTTTAATTATGGAGAAAGTTATGAATCGAATTGAATTAATCAAAAAAGTTGCTAAGAAAATCGAATGGCAACGTAAAAATGACTTCAACAAAATGCTTGTAGAAGCACGTCGTTGGTCCAATCAAAAAGAAAAAGTTGTTGTAGAAAAAGTTGACAGCGAATATACTGATGATGTTATTGCTAAGTTAGATGACAACTCATTTAATCACTGGCATGACGGTTCTAAGTTTGCTGAAGTCCACTATGGTGATGTAGCTAAGTCTACTACTAAGGAATGGGATAATGAGTAGATACGGTGAGTTCATTAAATGGATTGGCACCGGTCTATTTCTAAGTGCAGCTATTTTACTATCTTCAAATATCGAAGTTAGTGCATTTGGCTTCTACTTATTTTTAGCAGGACATATTATTCTTAGTATGTTATTTTGGATTATTAATGATAAACCCATGTTTGTACAAAACTTCTTTTTTATCTTTGTAGATCTATGGGGTATTTACAGGTGGTTTATAGCATGAGTACACCAGCTTGGAAAAAGAAATTAAATAAACAAACTCACGCTCTTGCAAAAGCAAAACGTGATTATGAGAAATTGTTTGAACCAGATCCTAACTATAAACAAGTTAGAAAAGCTTATACATGGAATGTTCAAACAAGGCAGACTCGACATGTAGAAAGTGTATCGGATGGTGTTGGTCACACATCTAAAGCCGAGCCTAAGAAGTATACAGGTGATTACATTGTAGGTATTGCTACAATGCACAAATCTAATTTGGTTCCTGTATGCAAAGATGATAACCCTGAAAATTACGCAACTATGCGGAGGAATTGATTATGAACAAGGAAGAGTTACTTGAAGAGCTTGGTGCAGTTAAACACTGTATCGAAATGACTAAAACAAATATTTCTGATGATTCAACACGTAGAGAAATTTTACAAACTTTAGATAAAAGAATTTCTCAATTAGAATCAGATGTAGATGCAAAGATTGCAGCTGAAGAAGCAGCAACAGATCAGTTTGAGGTAGCATAATGAATGAAGAAGCATTAAACACAGATTTTAGAAATGGTATTCTAAACAAACTACGTGAGAAAGTTTGCACAGTTCACTTTACTAAAGCAGACGGTGAAAAAAGAATTATGGAGTGTACTCTTAATCCGGAATTTATTCCAGAAGAGTTCGCACCTAAATCAGATGCTCAACCTAATCTTGAGGTTGTAAAAGCATTTGATGTAAGAGCCAATGGATGGAGATCCTTTAGGCTTGATCGTATGGACGAATTTGTATTCGGTCCTGCAGCTTTGTAATAAGCACACAAAAAAAGTGAAAATTAGTCTCCTCTGGAGATTAGTTTTCGTATATATATTAACATATAATAATATAGTTATATAGTAAAAACAATTAAGGAGACTTAAAATGAAAAAAATTATCGCACTAGCAGCAATCATTGCTTCGGCTCAGGTAGCTGCGTTTGACTTTCCATTCTCAAACAACAAGAACTACTACGGTGGTGTTGAAGATAATGGAATCTTTGCTTTTAACCCATGGGAAATGACTGATCCACGTTGGTACTCAACTGAGTTTGCTAACATGATCAATGAGTTTGATGATCCTAAATATGTAACTGCATATCAACATGCACCTGCATATTCTAGAGTTCATTCTCACGATTTTCCAGTAGCTAAATAATAGAAGGAAAAGAAAATGTTAGGAACAAGCTGTAACGAGAAAAATTGTCCGGGCTGGCTTTCAGTAATGATCTTGGGGATTATTGGATACGTGTTTGTGACAGTGATGTTCTGGAAAGATGTAATGGCTGAAGAGGTAGTAGTAACTTTTGATAGAGAACTACCTTTTCAGTCTTACCACTTTACAAGAACTTTTGAAGATAAAGATGCATTTGAGATGTGGTTAGCAAGCCGCTTAGAAGATAAAGGTTGTGATCCGTATTTAAAATCTATGCACATACAATTTAAATCGTAAAAAAGTTAAAAAATAATTGTACTTTTTGGGTAAACCATGTTATAATAGATAAATAATGATTAAAACGTGGAGAGTTATACATTATGGCATTACCAAAAATTAAAAGAAAAGATAAAGTACGAATAAGATCTAAAAATGGTTTAGCTGGTGCCCCTATCGAAGATGGATTTGATAGGGACATTCAGTATTACTTCCAATTAGAAGTTGATCGTAAAGAAGTAATTGCTCAAACCAAAACTTATATCAAAAATAATTTTAATAAAGAAGAGGCAAAATATATTTTAGAGAATCCTGACTGGAATTTCTCTAACTGCTATCGTGCTGCGGCAGCCTTCTGGTCAAACACAGGGCTTCCGTCTAACGATGAATTTGAACTTTGGAAACAAGGTTTAGATTCGAAGTTGGCTGAACTAGTTCAACCTGGTAAAGCACTTTATCAAGCCAAGCTGAAGGAACAGAACAACAGTAATGTTGTTAGCCTCTCTCCACATCAACGCCTTCAGCTTAAAATCCAAAATACTATCATGGACGACATTGTCGAACTTGAAGAAAGCTGGATACTTGGTAAGAAGACTTCGATCGATGTGTACACCCTATGGCGTACTTATGGACTTCCCGGGTCGGCTGTGCCGACTGTTCGTAAGGTGTTTGAGAGTTGGCTATTAGATTATGAAGATGCTTATGAAAAGCGATGTGAACAAGCTGTCGAAGGTTATTCACATTTGAAGAGAGCTGAACTCAAGCGCCGCATTGATTTAACCAAACAAATGTTAGCAGACTTAGATAGAATCCAAGATGCTGCGAAGAATCAACGTAAAGCACGAGCACCTAAAGCTATTTCATTAGATAAACAAATTGCTAAGTTGAAATATAAGAAAGAAGATATGGATTATAAGATAACTTCTATTCCACCTGTAACGGTAATCAATAAACATCGTTTGTTTGTCTTTAATGTTAAAACACGTAAGTTAACAGAATATATTGCAAATGATATTAAAGGTTTATCATTTAAAGGTACAACCCTACAAGGTTTCGATATTGATGCCTCACGCACGCTCACGCTACGAAAACCGCACGATATTCTACCAGACATAGTGAAGAAAACACCAAAGCAATTAGATAAAGTGTTAGAAGCTATTACAACCAAACCTTCCAAACCTAATGGAAGAATTAATGAAGATACAATACTACTAAGAATTATATGAAGAGAAAAATAGCCCAGATAGAACAACAATTTTTAACAAAAGCAAAATTTACCAAATTTGTAGAGAAGACAGTAATTGAATTAAGAGTATCCTACATGGATGCAATACTTCATCTCTGCGAAGAGAACAACATTGAACCTGAAGATATAAAGAAATTTATTTCACCTATCATCAAGGGGAAGGTTGAGGCCGAAGCAATGCAATTGAACTTTTTACCAAAAAAAGCTACACTTGATAGCGCTTTTGCCGATTAACTTGTATATATATTAATACATACTTTAGGAGTTAAAGATGCCTGGGGGATGTAGCATACAAAATATGCAAATATATACAAAAAAATAATACAGTCAATATTTCAGTTAATATAAGGAAAAAATATGTCATTTGAAAATCTAAAACGCAATCGCGATAACATCTCTAAACTTGTGGCAGCAGCCGAGAAAGTTGGAGGAACTACAGAGAAAAAATCCTACGCCGACGAACGAATCTGGAAACCTACAGTTGATAAAGCTGGTAATGGTTATGCAGTACTTCGTTTCCTACCTGCGGCGGAAGGCCAAGAACTACCATGGGTACGTTATTGGGATCATGGCTTTAAAGGACCTACTGGTCTATGGTACATTGAAAACTCTCTTACTTCTATTGGTCAAACAGATCCAGTTGGTGAATTAAATTCTAGACTATGGAACTCTGGTATTGAAGCAGATAAAGATAAGGCACGTGCTCAGAAACGTCGTCTACATTATGTTGCTAATGTACTAGTTGTATCGGATCCGTCTAATCCAGTAAATGAAGGTAAAGTGATGCTTTTCAAATTTGGTGCAAAAATCTTTGATAAGATTATGGATCAAATGCAACCACAATTCCAAGATGAATCTCCTGTAAATCCATTTGACTTCTGGGAAGGTGCTGACTTCAAACTAAAGATACGCAATGTGGAAGGATATCGTAATTATGATAAGTCTGAATTTGCCGCTCCTGCAGCGTTGTATGAAGGTGAAGAAGCTAAGCTAGAATCAGTTTACAATCAACTATTCGATCTTGGTGAGTTCACTGATCCAAAGAACTTTAAATCATATGATGAGCTTAAAGCTAAACTAATGAGAGTTCTTGGTGAAGAAGCTGAAGCTGGTGCTCCAACTATTCAACAAATGAATCAAGTGAATGAGCCTGCTCCTGCTCCTGAAGCAGCTACTGCTGAGGCAGTGACAACGTCAGATGACGACGACACAATGTCTTACTTTGCTAAACTAGCGGCTGAGGCATAATTAAGGGGGGACTTCGGTCCCCTTTTATCTTGGCACTCCATGTGGTGTCAACATATCATCAATCCAGTCACCAGGACCTGGGACTTGAATCGTTAACGGATTTGTTTGATTAGTAGTTACACTGTTATCTGCATTGATAATTGAACTATTTTGTAATGGAATCGTTGATGCTTTCACATTATTATATTCATTCATTTGGTCATTTATTAAAGTACCTTGAGTATTACCAACTCCATTTAATGAAGGATATTCAGTAGATTTACCTAGAACAAAATTCATCTTAGCAATTGCTGCAGCCATTTCATCTAGTTTTAAATCTGGATCAAGTATACCTTTTCCAAAATCTACATCAAAACTAAATAGACCACGTTTAACTTTACCACCATTAGCTAAACCTTTCATTAATGGTAAAGCTTGACCTAAGTCTTTTGCTAATCCTTCAAAGTCAACATCAACATCACTGACTTTAATATTACCAAATTTCTCTAAGGCTTCAGCAATAGTTCCAATTGCTTTTCCACCTTTATCTAATTCATCAGCATTCTTACTGATTTCCATTATTTGGTCAAATGGACTTTCAGCTCCAAAGAATCCAAGAATTGCTGAACCTAATCCTTTGAGCTTACCTACAAATTGACCACCAGCAAATGATGATAAAGCATCACCCATATTGCCTAATGAAATCTTAAATTTCTCTGTCATTCCAACAGGATCATCACCTAATGTCTCTCTGATTCCCATTAATTGTTTAACATTCTCAACAATCTTAGGAATTACAGAATCACCTGTAAAGAATTTAACTATTCCAGCAAAACCTTCGGCTGCAGCAAATGCTACTAGACCAGCAGATAAACCGGTCATTGCTAATAGGAACGTAGCTGAATTACCCATGAACGCTGCAGCTCCACCTAACTCATCACTAATTGACATTAGTGTAATTACACCATTCTTAATTCCTTCAGCCCAAGCTGGATCTGAGAAATTAGCAATTGCACCACCAATACCAGCAATTGCAGATCCTACACCAAATACTGCAAGACCACCTGCAATACCTGTCATGGCTAAAAAGAACGTAGCAGAATCACCAATGAATGCACCAGCACTACCTAATGCATCGTCAATTGATAATAATGTGATTACATTATCTTTAAGAGTTTGTGCCCATGCCGGATCACTAAAGTTTGCTATTGCACTACCGATTCCAGCAATAGCTGAACCAACACCGAATACAGCAAGACCAGCACCGATACCAGACATTGCTAATAGGAATGTTGCACTATCTCCAATGAATGCACCAGCACCACCTAAATCATCACTAATTGATAATAGATCCTTAACACTGGCTTTAATTTTCTTAGTATCAATTTCTAAGAAACTAGCAGCAACTGCAGCTAAACCAGCAATAGCACCGGCCGCAAGACCAAATTTACCAAGACCCATACCAGCTTTAGCAACACTACCGCCTGCAGTATCTGGACCTGCCGCTGCCGCCGCGGCAACTTTATTTCCTTCTCTTTCTTTTTCAAGTTGGTCAAGACGTGAGTCTTTTTGTAAACTCACCATATCGTCAAACGTTTGTCTAATTGCAACTACTTCATCTTTCGTTACAGTTTGAGTTTCGTTTGACTGAGCTAATTGCTCTTTAATGTCTTGAAATGTTGCGTTTGCCATTATCGTCTCGTTTCTAGTCTAAGTTTTTCTTCCTTAATCCAATTTAATAACATTGTTATGTATATTTCCCTCTCCCACGGTATCATATCTTCTAAATCTGACAAACTATAATGATGATGTTGCATCAATTGAAAGTTTGTCGTGTAATAATTATCTAGTGTGTCATGCGAGAGGCATATTAGAAAAAATTGGCGATTCCAGTAATTTCTCTCTCATTGACAGTACCACAACTATTACAAGTAAAATTAAGATTATATCTTACCTGTGGAATTGCTTCTACATACTCCCTAACTTTATTAAATTGTTCGCTACTAAGTGATTCAATAAAATCATTTACTTCGTTTTCTGCTTGATCACTTAGTTTAAAATTCTCTTCTTCTGTCATTACGCTATCGATACATTTAGCTAGTAATCTAAATAGTGTATCAATATTAGACATTTCTTCTGGTGCTACTCCAGCACCAATTAGTTCTGCGTAAGTTGGCCATTTCATTTTCAAACTAATATCATCATTTAGTTTAATAATGTCTGAATTAACTTCTTTACCAGATACTTTAGCTTCATTTAAATCAATTGAAACTTCATTTTGTGTATTACAACTAGAACATGTTGCATTAATCTTACTTGATTCACCAACGGATTTTGCTCTAATTTGTAAAAACATATATTCAACATCGTATGCTGTTAGAGTAGATGGTTTAAAATCTTCATCAACACAACAAGCATTTACAATATCAAAAATCGCATTTAGTGTAGAAGCGGAATCTCCAGCTTCTGCTGCGATCATTAATACCTTTTCTTCTTTAACTAGAAAAGGGCGAAAGCGCACTTTCTTATTCAAAGATGGAATCGTCATCTCAAATTTTGGTGCATTATTTAGTTTTGGCAATGCCATGATTTACTCCTATAATGTAAGTGATCCGACCGGTAAGTCGAACGTTATTTGTTTCTGTCCAGCTGGAACTGTTTTCCAGTTTGTATAGGACATTTGAACACTCATTTCAATGAAAGCATCTTGATCATTATTCAATGTGATTTCACCAATTGTTGTAGGAAATGCATCAATTAATTCAACTGAATAAACTGATGTTGTTACGTCAAGTCTTCCTCCTACCGGAAATCCTCGACCTACTGTTTTACCAGCAGAAAATGGACCAATATTAATATTTGCTCCAAGCATAATTGATGGAACACTATTTGCAAGTTGATGTATTACAACTCTTGATTGATACTCATTTTTATATTTAACTGTTTGACCGTCTTCGTTTAGAATAATATTTTTCCAACGATCAAAATAATTTCGTACTGCATAATCATTTGTCATTAGGAATGTCATTGTTACATCATCAACTGCATAGCCGTATGCAACCTTTTCTCTTTCCATTCCAATCTGACGATCATGTGTTAAGATTTGTTTACCAGGTAATGTAGCAGATCTGCATAAAACATTCATTGATTCAGAACTAACACCACCAAGTGTTGGTAATTCAATTAAGAAGTTATTAGGTCGTGCTAGACCACCTCTAGATTGAATATTACTTTTTAATTGTTCGATTGATGAAGCCATATTATGCTACTAATTTCCTTTTTGAATCTCTGTATACTTTTGATAAGCTTGCACCCTTGAATTGTGCTGTCGGCAGAAAAGTTGCAATTTCCCATTCGGGTTTGTCGACTTCTGCGTAAGCAGATCTAACATGCTTGTATAAGTAGTGGTGAATAGTTGGCTTGATATATTTCTGCGGTATTCCTTTTCCATTTCCTAATATTCCATCTAATAATCTTGCTCTAACAACAGGACTTAAGTAATGCAAATTAGCACCATAAAATCCACCCTTAGCAGGACCTAACATAATAATCAAAGGGAATCTATCGTAATATGGTAATGTCTTTTTAAACTTAGGATCATAAAAATACATATACATTTTACCAATAGGTCCACTGACTCTATCAATAGGCTTCTTAGTTTGTTTTAGAACTTCATCTTCGAGAATATTATCTCTTCGAATAACTCTACCACGAAACATTTCTTCTGCTTTGTCTCTAAACCACGCAATTGATTGCTTAGTTCTCGGAGTAATCCCAGCTCTAAACGCTTCAATCTCTAGTTCTTTAAATAAGCTTTCACCTGCCATAGTGTTATTTATATAAGTTTATGTACGTTTTTTGCGTCTATATGGTTTCAACGCTTTGAGTTTACCAGGAACCTTTTTCAATGGTTTTGCCATTATTCCCATCTCTTGTAAAGTTTTTTCAGTCCAAACCTGAAATTCCCATTTACGGTCTTTACAAAATCTATCTGCAGCTTCCCATTTGTTTCTATTTTTTACATAAGTTAAACCTTCTGCAATATATTTCTTAGTCTTACGTGCACCCGTGGGAGGAGCAGTTTCCTTATGTGGTTTAATTTCTACTAATATAGTTTTATTTTCAAATACAATTTTTAGATCAGGGAAATATCTATGGTATTTTTTATCAACATCATAGAAATAAGGTACAATGATTTCTTCGCTTGACCATTCTTTTACCTTTGGATTTTGATCACACCATTTAAATGTATCCCTTTCCCACAAAGATCTATAGATAACATTGTTATAATCACCTTTGTATTTCTTTTTATTCTCTACTGTATATCTTCCAGAATACGCCATTTTCTCATATAAATAATGATAAGATTCTTACAAATTATTTATAGGTACAAATATGGGTGATAAAATCGGCGGAGCTAAATTTCCCCTAAATACTGGTGATTATAAGTCAAGAATAACATTTCATGCGATAAAAGTTATTCCACCAAGTATTGCTGTTCGTTTTGAGGCTTCTCAATCTGCTAATGAACAAGGTGTAAATGGTAATTCAGACACAGTTGAAAAACCAAATAAACCTGCAGGTGTTCAGGGGCAAGCTAATAGTATGAAGGTTGTTGAATTAGAAAACGAAAAAGTAGAATTACATTTACCTTTATCATATCAAGTTAATGATACGCAAGATTATTCAACAGCATCATTAGGAATTGCTGGTGCTGGACTTATGGCTGGTGCAAATAAAGGTGATGCAATTGGTGAGGCAGCATTCCAAGCTGTTAAAGACGGTTTTAGTTCTATTGGTGATTTATTTAAATCAGGTGCAGTATCAAGAGTTGCATTAGTTCGTGGTGCACAAGCAGTACCTATTATACCACAAGGTGTTAAAAGTGCATTGAGTATTGCTGGTAGAGTTGCAATGAATCCTAATTTACGTGCACAATATAATGGACCTAATATTCGTGAATTTAACTTTACGTTTAAATTATTTCCAAAATCTGCTGATGAATCAGAACAAGCTAAGAAAGTAATTCGCTTCTTTAGATTCCATTCTTACCCAGATCAAATAGCTCCAAATATTGCATACGATTATCCTAATTTATTTAGAATCAAATTACAATCAAAAGGAACTGACAATAGATATAAACATGTTGGAACACCAATTAAATTGTGTTATTTAAAAGTTGTATCAGTAAACTATAATCCAACAAGTACAGTATTACATGCTGATGGTTCACCAACAGAAATTGATATAAACCTTACATTTACTGAGTACAAACCACTCAATAGAGATGATGTTAGATATGAAAATAATTCTATTTTCTATCAATATGAAGGTTATGGTGCACAAGCAGAACAAGAATATAATCAACAAAATGGAATTTATGATCCTGCAGGAGATACAGACTAATGAGTAATTTTTTTAGAAATTTTCCGGCCACAAATTATTATTTTGGCGATGAAGTATTACCTACAGTCGTAGAGAATATTGGTATATATTCTGATACTGTAGATCAGGTTAGAGATATTGTTGGAACTTACCAAGATTACTATATTCAACCAGGTGAAAGAGCTGATCAGGTATCACAAAAATTATATGATACACCTGATTATCATTGGACATTTATATTAATGAATCCAAAATTAAGAGAATGTGGTTGGCCTTTATCAGATAGAGAAGTATATAAAAAAGCACAACAAGATTATTATCATAAAGTATTAACAACTAAAACTACACTAGGTGATAAAATGATTGTTGGACAGACATTAACAGGTTTGACATCAGGTGCTACCGGTACTATTGGATATAGAATTATTGATAACGGCCAAGTTTGGTTTGATAACACTACTGGTAATTTTATTTCAGGAGAAACAGTAACATCAACAAATGCTAATGGTGTTTTAGAGTCTATTGTTGTAGAATCATTTGAAGACCAATTAAATGCAACTCATCATTATGAAAATTCAGATGGTAGCTGGGCAGATATTGATCCTACAATTGGTCCGGGTGCATTATTAACTGAAGTTACATTTTTAGATAATTTAATTCGTGCAAATAATGATCTAAAAAATATTAGAGTTATTAAAAGAAACCAAATAGAATTTGTTATAGAATCATTTAATGAGGCTATTAGTCAGTGAAAAACAAAAGTGAATACGTTCTTGAGTCTGTTCTTTTAGAATCAGAGAGACTCAACGCGCCGGTTGAATTAAGAAATATGGTCACAGACGTTGACCTATATGAGCATTTAGATAAACCATATTTAACAGCTCAAGTTTTACTTATTGATAATGAAAGACTATATGAAAATGCAGATATACTTGGTGCTGAAAGAATTACAATTAAAATAAAAAGTATAAGAGATAATACTAAAGCAATTGAAAATTATTTCTATATAAAGAAAGTTATTTTTGATGAAAAATCAGGTGATAGAACACAGATTATTTCATTACAATTAGTTGAAGATATTGGCTTTATTTCAAATTTAATTAATATTAATAAAGCCTATACAGGCAAACCTTCAAAGATTATTGAAAAGGTTGCAAGAGAATATTTAGATTGCGGTTTTGAAATAAATGGAAAGGAAACACAAGGTGACTTTAATGTTATCATTCCTAATTTAAATCCAGTTGAAACTATTCAATGGTTAACTCAAAGAGCATCGACTGTAAGAGGTTATCCATTCTATACATTTTCAACCATGGCATTTAATAAATTATATATGGTAGATTTAGGCACAATGCTTGAAGCACCTGTATTGAATCCAAATATTTCATATAAGTATAATCAAACTGCAAATAACTCGCCTGATGAAGATGTAAAGAGACGAGTCATCAAAGGTTATAGATTTAGTAATAATAGTGAAGACTTATCACAAATTATTGGAAAAGGTTTAATAGGAGCTAAATATAATTTTATTGATACTATTGATGAAGTTGATAGAACAATAAAATTTGATATTCAAGAAGATTTATTTAAACAAATGGCTGATGACGGTCTGTTAAAGCAACAACCTAATGTTCCTTTTTCTGACAAGTATACACATAATGGTAAGTCATTTAATAAAATGCAAACAGAAACAATTTCTATGTTAAGAAGTTCTGGTGCATTTAGAGAAGCGCCGGCTGGTTTTGAATCTAGTTTTGGTGAATCTTATTTGGCAGCAGATTATAAATTAGAAATAGTATCCAGAGCAATGGATAATATTCTAAAGAAAAGTGTATTAACAATTGTTGTTCCTGGTTTAGACTTTATTGATGGTAATAAACATTCAACAATTGGAAATAAGATTAGAGTAGAGTTTCAACATACTCAAGCTGATCAGAAGAAATCTAGTAAGAACTTAGATACTAAAAAATCAGGTGATTATTTAATTTATAATGTTAGACATCAGTTTAAGAAAGAAAAATATGATGCCGTTTTAGGTTTAGTTAAAATAGGTAATTTGAAGAGATGATTCCAGAAAGATATTTAGATTTTTATGGTGATGAAACACGATGGTTTATTGGAACCGTTGTTGATATTAATGATCCTGCACAATTAGGCAGAATCAAAGTTAGAATATCTGGTATTCATTCCGATAATAAAATCGATATTCCAGATGATGCATTACCATGGGCGCAATGTGTTGTACCAATAACAGAAGGAGGAGTTAGTGGATTGGGAAATAATCTTGGCATTCAGCCAAATGCAAGGGTTTTTGGATTATTCCTTGACGGAACTAACTCTCAATTACCAATGGTATTCGGTTCCTTGCCAAGATTTGAATCAACTGCTGAAGGAGGTAGAACAACTTCTCTCCAAGCTAGAGGTACAAACACAATCCCACCGAATCCAGACGACAAAATTGATGAACCAGCTGATCCATATCAAGCAGAATATCCATTCAATGCCGTGCATCAAACTAGGAGTGGCCACGTAATTGAAGTTGATGATACACCTGATCATGAGAGAATTAAGATCTATCATACATCTGGTACATTTGTAGAGTTTCACCCAAATGGTGATGTAGTAACACAATTAAAGAATGGATTTAGATCTGTAATTGGTAATGATAAGATTCATGTTACAGGTAATTTAAATATTATTGCTGATGGTGATGTAACAATTGAAGGTAAAACAATTAATTTAAATAATGGAACACAAGGAGCTGCACGTATTGGTGATACAGCAGATACTGGTGATGATCCACCAGGTATCTCAGGTTCAGATGGATCGAATAAAATCGAAAGCGGATCAAAGACCGTATTCATTGGTGATTAACGTATAAATAGAAGTATGGCAAGAATTTTTTCACAAGAAGATGGCAACTTATCAGTTAAACCCATTACTACGTCTAGAACAAAATCGTACGTAGATATTGATTTAACATTTGCAAATAAACCTTCTGGTGATGTATATAAAAAGACAGATGCTGAATCTGTTAAACAAGGAATTAAAAATTTATTACTTACAAATCATAATGAGAAACCATTTCAACCTTATTATGGTGGAGACTTAAATAGGTTTTTATTTGAATTAAGCGAAGACTTAGATGAAGAAGATATTGAAGATAGAATTGCTTCAGCTATTGTCGGATATGAACCAAGAGCTTTATTAAGAAGAGTAAAAGTAACTTTACAACCTGATAATAATCTTATTCAATGTGAAATAAAATTTCAGGTTATTAGTACGTTAGAAGAAGTAACACAGAATATAACACTCACGAGGTTGAGATAATGGCATTAATAAAATCATCAGATTTAGATTTTGATACAATTAAACAAAGTCTAAAATCACATTTCGAGCAACAATCAGAGTTTTCAGATTATGATTTTGAAGCTGCTGGTCTTTCAAATATTTTAGATGTATTAGCATATAATACTCATCTTAATGGATTAATTGCTAACGTAGGTTTGAATGAATCATTCCTAACATCTGCTCAATTAAGATCTTCTGTTCTTGCTCATGCCGAAACATTAGGATATAATATCAGATCTCGTACAGGTTCATTTGCTACCGTAAACTTATCAATTACCGGTACTGGAAATACTACAACTAATACAGTGACATTACCAGCATATACAACATTTACTACAAGTGTTGATGATGTAACATATTCATTCCAGACAACTGCAGCAATAACAGCAACAAACGATGGATCTGGTAATTTCACATTTTTAGGTGCTGATGGTACGGCTAATATTACAATTACTGAAGGTGTGATTAAAACGAAAACATTCCTTATTGGTGACGTAAATGATGAACAGATTTATGTAATTCCAGATGCAACAATTGATACTTCAACTTTAGATGTTAAAGTATACGATAGTATTTCATCGTCGTCTTATACTGAATACGTTAATATTAATGATACGGTTCGTATTGATGAAAATTCTACAGTTTATATTATTAGAGAAGTTCCAAACGGTTATTTTGAATTAACATTCTCTGAAGGTAATGTATTAGGAAAATCT
>Ga0255751_10003524_pt1 | contig 14325 bp, 13 predicted proteins | sample 071ome_20_FD_179951 | JGI IMG/M metagenome (GOLD analysis project Ga0255751, IMG submission 179951) | Coastal salt marsh microbial communities from the Groves Creek Marsh, Skidaway Island, Georgia - 071412BT metaG (version 2) | ecosystem: Environmental > Aquatic > Marine > Intertidal zone >...
TGAAGAGTTAGAACAGGAACTCAGAGATACATACGAAATGCCACCTCTTGACATGATAGGATGAAGTTATGCCACTCAACTCATATTTCCTTCAAGGGTCACAAAGCGAACAAAGATTAGTACAAGACCTAATCAATGAGCAATTAAAAATTTATGGGCAAGATGTAGTTTATCTTCCCAGAAAAATGGTCAACAAGAAGACCATTCTAAGAGAAGTTGTAGCATCAACATTTGATGATTCATTCAGAATGGAGGCATATCTTCTCAACTACCAAGGTTTTGAGGGTAGTGGAGATATTCTATCAAAATTTGGTGTACAGACGACTGATGCTGTTACCTTCATTATTTCAAAAGAAAGATATGAAGATTTCATTTCGCCATTTCTTATAAACCAATCAGACATTCAATTATCAACTAGACCACAAGAAGGAGATTTAATATATTTCCCACTTGACAATACAATGTTTGAGATCAAGTATGTTGAGGGTAAAAAACCATTTTATCAACTAAACAATCTATATGTGTATCAGTTGAGTTGTGAGGTAATGGATTATGCTCTTGATGATAATATTGACACAAGCATTGAAGAAGTAGATGAATCTGTAGTTGATTTTGGTTATATTACGAAGTTGACCCTTGTTGGTGCTGAAGCGTCAACAGCATCTGTAGACGTACAACTTGCAAAGACATTGAGTGTGCTGCAGACTGGAAAATCTGTATCTGCAATTGATTTGATTAATGATGGAACAGGTTATACGGTTCCACCACTAATCGGAATCGCAACTGCACCATCTACGGGCATCAATGCTACTGCTGTTGCGATCATGACCAGTAGAACTGGTCAGGTTGGGTCATCCATTGATAGAATTGAAATTACAAACCCTGGATTTGGTTACACTGAAGCACCAATAATTACTATTCGTAGTCAAAATGCGTTCGGAACTGGTGCAGCTGCAACAGCAATTATCAATGAAGGTTCCTTGGGTGCAATCACAATCAACGATGGTGGTGGTGGTTATGGTACAACTCCAGTCGTATCAATCAGTACTGCACCTTCTGGTGGTATAAATGCATCTGCATCTGCAGTGGTCAATACTCTCGGTGAAGTAAGCGCAATTAGATTCACAAATGCTGGCGCAGGATATACACTTGCACCTACTATTAGTATTTCTTCACCAAACACTGGTGGAATTGGAACTGGAGATTATCTCTTCAAAGAGTTAGTCAGAGGAGTCTCTACTGGCACAACAGCATACGTTGCAGAATGGGATTCTGATGTATCAATACTCAAGGTCACCACTGTTTCTGGTAACTTTGCACTTGGTGAAGTATTAGTTGGTATTGGAACAACTCAAAATGGTTCTGATGCAAGTTATACCATCAAGAGCATTTCAACTCAAGATGAATATGATACTTTTGCAGAAAATATAGAAGTAGAATCAGAAGCAGATGCAATTTTGGATTTCACCGAAAAGAACCCATTTGGCGAATTCTAAATAGTTAGTATACACTGACACAATATCATGTTAGGAACATATCACTATCACGAGATTATAAGAAAGACAATCATTGCTTTTGGCACTCTCTTCAACACGATTGAGATCCGCCATAAAAAGCAAGATGGGTCTGCTTATTCTACTATGAAAGTTCCTATTGCATATGGACCAATTGAAAAGTTCCTGGCAAGACTTGAGCAGAAACCAGATATCAGAAAAAGAGTTGCTATTACTCTTCCCAGATTAGCATTTGAATTATCTAGTATTCAATATGATAATACTAGAAAGGTTGCAACAATGCAAACTTTTAAAACTTTTACAAAAGATGGGACAAAACTTGCAAAGAAAGTCTTTATGCCAGTCCCATATAATTTGGGATTCAGACTTTCAATCATGTCACAATATAATGAAGATGCACTGCAAATTATAGAACAGATTCTCCCAATTTTCCAACCATCATTTAATGTGAGTGTTGATTTAGTAGAATCAATTGGAGAAAAGAGAGATATCCCAATGGTTCTTGATTCTGTTTCCTTTGATGATAATTACGAGTCTGGTTACGATGAAAAGAGGGTCATTATTCATACTTTAGACTTTACTGCAAAGACATATCTGTTTGGTCCTATTGCCGATAGTTCAGAAGGACTCATCAAAAAGGTACAAATTGATTACCACACCAGTACAGATAAAGCAACTGCAAAGAGAGAACTTAGATACGTTGCTGAACCAAGAGCAATTAAAGATTATAATGATGATGCAGCAACTACTCTTGCAGAAGACATCAATAGCACTGTGACTAAGTTCCAAGTCACAAATGCTTCAAGTCTTGCAGTAGACAGTTACATCGCAATTCAAAACGAATTAATGTATATCAAGGAAATTGACAATGAAACGATAACTGTTAGAAGGGCTGAAGATGGATCAATTAGTGATTCCCACATCCAAGGAACTGCAATTGATGCAGTCAATAGTGATGATGATGCACTAATTGAAGTTGGAGACGACTTTGGGTTCAGTGAAACTCGTTATGATTTTGGTGATGGAAGATCTTATAGTACGACTAAGGGAGTAGATGTATGAGTGAAAAATTTGAAAAGATAAGTCAATCCTTAGATGTAGAGGTCACTGCTAATGAAGTGGTGAAAGAAACTAAGAAGCAGTTAGCAGAGATTCAGAAAAAAAGTGACTCGGTTACTGACTACGAATACACAAGAGGAAATCTTTACTCTTTGATTGAAAAGGGGCAAGAGGCAATTAATGGTATCCTTGAACTAGCAGAAGAAGGTCAACAACCAAGATCTTATGAAGTTGTTGGACAATTGATCAAAAGTGTTGGTGACGTAACAGATAAGTTAATTGATCTTCAGCAGAAGATGAAGGATCTAAATAAAGAAGAGAAGAATACTCCAACTACTGTTAATAATGCATTGTTTGTTGGATCAACCGCAGAACTACAGAAACTCCTAAAGCAAGGATTTAGCAAAGAATGAAAAAGTTTACGGACTGGCAAAGAGACGTTATAGAAGCGACTACATGCTCTCACAACAAAGAAGGGGAGAAGTGTCCAGTTCATGGCACAAAAGAGTGTCCAGAAGTTATTGAAACACCAAGAAAGAAAAGCAAGAATTATCTACTGAACAATAAAACAATCACAGAGAAGTGGTCAGACAAGTATAAAAAGTCAATCAACTGTGATAATCCAAAAGGATTCTCTCAGCGTGCTCATTGCCAAGGAAAGAAAAAGAGTATTGGAGAAGCAAAAGAGAAAGATCATGAGTATTCAATGGCTCGTTCAGAACTGAAGACTGTAACCAATGCAGTAAAACGTCTTCAAAAAAAGATGGGCAAAAAAGGTGAAGGAAATCTTCAGGCATGGGTACAATCAAAGATTACCAAAGCAGCAGATTACATTGATACGGCAGCAGATTATGTTACAAACGAAGAAACGAAGAGTGGTGATAGTTCTTTGCGTGACTGGTTTACTAAGAGTCGCGCTTCTGATGGCACCCCTGGTTGGGTTCAACTTGGTGGTAAACACGCAGGAAAACCCTGTGCAAAACAACCAGGACAAACCACAAAACCAAAGTGTGGTTCTTCAAAAATGAAGCGTAATCTTGATGATGAAGAAGAGCAAAGAGCATTTGAACGTAAGAATCGTCAAGATCCAAACCCAGATAGAAAGGGTAAGGCAAAGAATGTTGCAACGGAAGCAGTTGATGCATCAAAATATGGTGGTCCAGACAACCTACTTAAAAAATTAGTAAAGAAGCATGGTGGAGGAAAAGTTGTTCCGTCAACTCCCAAAAAGTCTGCTAACGTAAAAGAATCATATCTTAGGATACAGGAAAGAGGAAAGACTTATAGTATACTTTTAAACTGGAGGGGTAAGTCAATTACAACTCAAATGTTTTTCCCTAAGTTTGGAAGGCCATCTAAATCTGAGGTTTTGGGAGAAATCGTAAAGGTTTACCCAGGAGCAAAGGTCTTGTACTATAATCCAGTCCTAAGGGATCCAACCCAACCTTTGCTTTTTGCAGGAGTACAAAATGAACCCAGACAGCATCTCTCTAGATAAACTGTGCAAGATTTTTGAATATGAAAAATTATCAAGAGAAATTGATGGATGTGAATCTATAGACACTCTTAGGACTATTGCTAAAGCATACGTCAAACTGTACTTAAAAACACAAGAAACTATTTTACAGATATCAGAAATTTAAATCATGAGTGATAATGTATACCTTGGCAATCCGAATCTAAAAAAGGCAAATACGCCTATTGAGTTTACACAGGAACAAGTTTTAGAATTCATTAAGTGTAAAGATGATCCTGTGTATTTTGCAAATAATTATGTGAAGATTGTTTCACTGGACGAAGGTCTTGTTCCATTCAGTCCATATCACTTCCAAGAGAAGTTAATTAACAATTTCCATAAAAATAGATTCAATATTTGCAAGATGCCAAGACAGACTGGTAAGTCTACCACTGTGGTTTCTTATCTATTACATTATCTTATCTTTAATGATAGCGTCAACATTGGCATTCTTGCTAACAAAGCAGCAACTGCTAGAGAATTGTTAGGAAGATTAGCAACTGCTTACGAAAACTTGCCAAAATGGATGCAACAAGGTATTATAGCATGGAACAAAGGAAACATAGAGTTAGAAAATGGCAGTAAGATATTGGCAGCTTCTACATCTGCGAGTGCTGTCCGAGGCATGTCGTTCAATATCCTCTTCCTCGATGAGTTCGCGTTCGTCCCTAATCACATCGCTGACTCCTTCTTTGCATCTGTTTATCCTACTATTACTTCTGGTAAAAGCACAAAAGTCATCATAGTCTCAACGCCACATGGTATGAATCATTTCTACCGCATGTGGCATGATGCGGAGAAAGGAAAGAATGAATATGTACCAACAGACGTTCACTGGTCCGAAGTACCAGGACGTGATGAAGAGTGGAAAAAACAAACGATTGCAAACACGTCTGATCAACAGTTCAAAATTGAGTTTGAGTGCGAATTCTTAGGATCTGTTGATACTCTCATTGCACCAAGCAAACTCCGAAACTTAGTCTATGATAACCCCAAGACTAAAAGTGCTGGTTTAGACGTTTATCTAGATGTAGAAGATGACCATGATTATGTTGTCACAGTAGACGTTGCACGAGGAGTCAGTGAGGACTATTCTGCATTTGTTGTAGTGGACATCACAGAGTTTCCACATAAAGTAGTAGCAAAATATAGAAATAATGAAATCAAACCGATGCTGTTTCCGAATATAATTTGGGAAGTGGCAAAGAACTACAATAATGCATTTATTCTCTGCGAAGTAAACGATATTGGAGATCAAGTAGCAAGTATTCTCCAGTATGATTTGGAATATCAGAATCTGTTGATGTGCTCTATGAGGGGTAGAGCAGGTCAGATTGTTGGACAGGGATTCTCTGGAAAGAAAACTCAACTTGGCGTCAAGATGAGTAAGACCGTAAAGAAGGTTGGATCACTCAACCTTAAGGCAATGATTGAGGAAGACAAACTTATCTTCAATGACTATGAAATTATTTCAGAATTAACTACATTTGTTTCAAAGCATAATTCATTTGAGGCAGAGGAAGGATGTAACGATGACCTTGCAATGTGTCTGGTCATTTATGCATGGTTGGTAGCACAAGATTACTTCAAAGAACTGACAGACCAAGATGTTAGAAAAAGATTATATGAGGAACAGAAGAATCAAATTGAACAAGACATGTCTCCGTTTGGATTCATCAGTGATGGATTAGACGACAGTTCATTTGTAGATAATGATGGAGATAGATGGTATACAGATGAATATGGTGATCGTTCATATATGTGGGAGTATATGTAATGGATTTTGAAGAACAGTTTGGACTAGAGCACTTACTGTTCAAAGAAAGGAAATGTAGGACTTGTGGTGAAATAAAAGACCTAATTGATGGATTCTACTTGACAAGAAAGAATAGAGGAATGTACCCATCATCATATTCATATGAGTGCAAGGAATGTACTAAAAAAAGAATTACCAATAAACGCCAATTAACAAAAGAATGCCAACTAGACAGTCTAAAATGGCATTATCCTGACTGGTAGTGTGTTCATGCACTGTTTCCCCAATGTAAAAGTAGCAAATAATAAATAGTTTTAGAAAAAATGAATCTTCTTACGAGGAAAAAAAATGTCGCTTAACTTAGTATCGCCTGGCGTCAAGGTAAGAGAAGTTGATTTGACTATTGGTAGAGTGGATGCTGCTAACGAGCAAGTTGGTGCTATTGTCGGTCCTTTTGAAAAGGGACCTGTTGATGTTCCCATCTTGATTGAAACGGAGCAAGATCTTCTCAGAACTTTCGGTAAGCCAATCTCCACAGACGCACAGTATGACTACTGGTTAAGTGCGTCGTCATATCTCTCATATGGTGGAATCTTAAGAGTTCTTAGAACCGATGGTTCAACTCTCAATAACGCAAATGCTGGCGTAAGTGCAGACTCAGTAACCCTGAAGGTCAAGTCATACGAAAACTACGTAAATGACCACAGCACTGCAACTACCTGGTCATACGCCGCCAAGAACCCAGGAAGATGGGCAAATAACTTAAAAGTTTGCACCATTGATGGTTTTGCAGATCAAATCATCTCTGGAGTCAGCACCTCTGGTGTTACCGTTGGTATGGGTGTCACCCAGTCAATTGACGGAAGAGTCGTTGCTGGTTCTGGTTCAACTTCTGCATACGATGGTTACCTCAGAGCAATCGTCACTGGTGTTGGTGAAGGGGAACTTTATGTAAAGGTCACCGATAAGGTTTCCGCTGCAGGAACTTCAACCTCAGCAGAATACACCCAAGGTGGTTCTCTTGAGTTCACTGCTCCTGCATCAGTTACCTCAACAAGTACCGTTGGTGTTGCAACAACTGCTGGTGTAATTGACGCTGCATTTGATGTTTCAATCAGTGGTATTGTTACAACTGGAATTCAACTTGGAGATTCAGTTGAAGTAACTGGAGGAAACTCAACCGTATCCACAGGAACCACCGTTGTTTCTATCGGAATCGGAACAGTCTTCGTAGATAAAACGATCACTGGTATCAGTACAGCAGGAGACGGTGCAGTATTCACGTTCAGCAGAACTACTAGCACTACTGCTAATACAAATCAACTTTACGTTGTTAATGCTTCGGGAACTGGAATTGCAACTTATACCTCAGCAACTGCAACTGACTGGTATGGAGAGCAAACTCTCGGATTAACTAACTCAACCGTATACTGGAAGAGTATTGCCGAGAAACCAGGAACCTCACAGTATGCTTCCGAAAGAAGTGCTGCAAATGACGAAATTCACGTTGTTGTCGTTGATGATACTGGTGCAGTAACTGGAGCAGCAGGAAACATTGTAGAGAAGTTCACCTATCTCACCAAGTCTTCGGATGGAATAACTTCACCAACTGAGTCAGTATACTACAAAGATTATCTGGCAAGAATCTCTGAGTACGTCTACGCTGGTGCTGCTCCTGCTGGAGTTGCTGGTGGATTAACCGCTGGATCTGGTGCTGCCTTCACTGCATCTGGAACTGGCAACTGGGGTGGTACTGCACAAGGAACTAAGTTCGCAGTTGCAGGAACACAAACTTACAACCTCGTTGGTGGCGAAAACTATACTGCAAGTGGCGGTTTTGCTGCAACTCTTGCTGATATTGTTTCTTCATATGAAGTTCTTAAGAACCCTGCAGAATACGATATCAATTTCCTGATCAATGGACCATCAGGTGGAGACTCCATCTATGAGTCGCAAGCAAAAGCAAATAAACTGATTGAAATTGCAAACCTGAGAAAGGATTGTATCGCTTGCATCTCCCCACACAGAGCAGGAGTTGTTAACGTAGCAAACTCCGATACACAAACCAATAACATCATTGCATTCTTTGATGGACTGACCTCCTCATCCTATGCAGTGTTTGACTCTGGTTACAAGTACATGTATGACAGATTCAACAATCAGTTCCGTTACATCCCATGTAACGCTGACGTTGCTGGTCTGATGGCAAGAACCTCAATCAATCAGTATTCCTGGTTCTCACCCGCAGGTTCTTCAAGAGGAGCAATCAACGGTGCAGTCAAACTCGCATACAACCCATCACAAGCACAAAGAGATCTGATCTATCCTAAGAGAATCAACCCAGTTATTGCTTCTCCTGGATCTGGAATCATTCTCTTCGGTGATAAGACTGGTCTTGCATATGCCTCTGCATTTGACAGAATTAACGTTCGTCGTCTGTTCCTCACCATTGAGGGTTCAATTGAGAGAGCAGCAAGAGATCAACTCTTTGAGTTCAATGATGTTATCACAAGATCCAACTTTGTAAATATCGTTGAACCATATCTCCGTGATGTTAAGGCGAAGAGGGGAATCACTGATTTCATCGTAATCTGCGATGAAACAAATAACACTCCTGACGTTATTGACTCTAACCAGTTTAGAGCAGACATCTTTGTCAAACCCGCAAGATCCATTAACTTCATCGGTCTTACCTTCGTTGCTACCCGCACGGGCGTAAGTTTTGAAGAAGTCGTTGGTAACGTTTAATTCACTAGAGGAAACGATTAATGGCTAACTTAAACATTCCAAACACGAAGGATAGAACCCTTGATGCATTCAAGGGTAGAATGATTGGGGGTGGTGCGAGACCTAATTTATTTGAGTGTGAATTATACTTCCCCGATGATGCTATTCCCGAGTCAACCACAAGAGATGCACTGACCGATAGAAGCAGATTCTTAGTCAAAGCAGCAAACCTGCCAGCATCAAACATCTCATCTATTAATGTTCCTTTCCGAGGAAGAAACCTGAAAGTTGCTGGTGACAGAACATTTGATCCATGGACCGTCACCATCATCAACGATGTAGACTTCACCATTAGAACTGCATTTGAGAGATGGATGAACCTAATCAACAAGCATGAGGACAATGCTGGAATCACAGATCCAACTGCATACCAGAAGGATGTATTCGTAAGACAACTTGGCAGATCACCAGTTAATGGAACTGTTCCAGCATCTTCTGCTCAAGTTCCTGTACTGAAGCAGTACAGATTCTATGGTGTATTCCCAACCAATGTTTCTGACATTGCACTTTCGTATGACACTTCTGACCAAATTGAAGAATTCACTGTAGAACTGCAAGTTCAGTGGTGGGATGCTCTTGATCCATCTGGTTCAACCCAGTTGGGAACAGGTTCATAAATAGTAGATAATAGTTCAAACTTTGATTAATGGCTAAATTATTTGGTTTCAAACTACCAGATCCTGGGGACGGCAAGGCTTCTAAGAGCATTGTCTCCCCAGTTCCTCCTAGTGAGGAAGATAAATCAGACTTTTATCTCTCTAGTGGTTTCTACGGTCAATACGTAGATATTGAGGGAGTATATAAAAGTGAACAGGATCTGGTACGTAGATACCGTGAAATGTGTCTGCACCCAGAGTGCGATAGTGCAATTGAAGATATCGTAAATGAAGCGATCGTATCTGATTCAAACGATTCGCCTCTAGAAATTGAATTATCAAATCTTCCTGCATCTGATAAACTGAAGGAAATTATCAGAAAGGAATTTAAAACCATTAAAAGTCTGATGAACTTTGATAGAAAGTGTCATGAGATTTTCAGAAATTGGTACATTGATGGAAGAATCTTTTACCATAAGGTAATTGACCTAAAAGACCCATCAGCAGGTATTCAAGAAATTAGACCAATTGATCCATTAAAAATTAGACTGATCCGTAAAGCAGAAAAAGACGGAGCAAATAGTCAGTCACCATTTGATGTTGCAAGAAATGGCAAGGATCCAATGAATCCTGAAAGTTATGCAGCACCAGAAATTGAAGAATATTATCTCTATGATCCAAACTCTGCATCAAAAAGTAGCGGAATTATACCAAGTAGACACAGTAAAGGTTCAGTAAAGATTGCAAAAGATGCAATTACATATGTAACCTCTGGATTAGTTGATAGAAACAAACAAACTGTTTTATCGTATTTACATAAAGCGATCAAGGCACTCAATCAACTTCGCATGATTGAGGACTCTCTTGTTATCTACAGATTGTCTCGTGCCCCAGAGCGTAGAATTTTCTATATTGATGTTGGTAATCTCCCCAAGATCAAAGCGGAACAATATCTCCGCGATGTGATGAATCGTTATCGTAATAAGTTGGTATACAATGCCGACACTGGAGAGATTCGTGATGATCGCAAATACATGGCGATGCTTGAAGATTTCTGGTTACCAAGAAGAGAAGGTGGCAGAGGAACTGAAATCTCAACTCTGCCTGGTGGACAAAATCTTGGCGAACTTGCTGATATTGAGTACTTCCAAACTAAACTCTATAAATCACTGAATGTTCCTTCCAGCAGACTTGACAGTGCTGGTGGATTCAACCTTGGTCGTTCTTCCGAAATTCTGAGAGATGAACTTAAGTTTACTAAGTTTGTAGGAAGACTGCGTAAGAGATTCTCTGGTATTTTCAACGACATGTTGAAGACCCAATTGATTCTCAAAAATATCATTACTCCAGAAGATTGGGATTTACTTGAAGAGCATATTCAATATGACTTCTTGTATGATAACCACTTCTCAGATCTCAAGAAGAATGAACTTCTGACTGAGCAACTTGGAGTAGTTGCTGCCATGGAACCATACATGGGCAAATACTTCTCTGCATATTATGTCAGAACCAAAGTTCTCAAGCAAACAGAAACTGAGATCATTGAGATTGATAAGCAGATTGATAAAGAAATTAAAGACGGAATTCTTCCTGATCCAAATGCACCAATTGATCCAAACACTGGATTGCCAATTGAACCTGGTGCAGCAAGCATGGATTTAGGTGCTCCAGTAAACGAACCAAACTTAGATAAACAGGGTGCAGCGACAGAGGTAAAAGGGGGAGAGATATAAATATATTATAGTTTATAATATTTTGATTGAAAAATGGATGATTTAATGGACATGATCATTTCTGGTGAGTCTTCTCCATCTGACGTTAGCGATAAAATCAAAGAGATTTTATATGCTAAATCGGCAGAAAAGATTGATGCAGCAAGACCATATGTTGCTGCTGGTCTTTTCGGAGAAGATGAAATTGATTCTGAAGAAGATGAGGATCAACCTGGAGAAGAGGAATGACAGTTAGAACTTTATTGTTAGCAGACGAAATTGGTTTACCAACGGATACTGGTACTGCCACTAGTTTTACTAGTGCAACTGTTGTTCGTCTTGTAAATACAACTTCAACTGCTGCGGTAGTTACAGTTGTAGAAACTCAAAGTGGTACTGGTATCGGATCAATGACGTTACCAGGAAATGCTGTTGAACTTTTAGAGAAAAAACCATCACATTGTGTTTTCGCTAGTGCTTCAACTGTAAGAGGTACAAAAGTAGGTTTTACAAATTAAAGAAAAATGAAACTCATTAGAGAAGAAGTAGAAACCGTAGATTTTATCGTTGAAGAAAAGAACGGTAAAAAGAGCATGTACATTGAGGGAACTTTCCTTCAAGGTGACATCAAGAACCGTAATGGCAGAATGTATCCTATTGAAACTCTCTGTAGAGAGGTTAATAGATACAACGAAGCATATACTAATAAAGGTAGAGCACTTGGCGAACTCGGTCACCCCGATGGACCAACAATCAACCTTGATCGTGTATCACATAAAATCGTAAAACTTGAGCAAAGAGGTTCAAACATTTACGGTAAGGCGAAACTTCTTGAAACTCCAATGGGCAAAATTGCCAAGTCCCTGATCAATGAAGGAGTAAAACTTGGTGTTTCTTCTCGTGGCGTTGGTTCAATCAAAATGAACAACGAAGGTATTAATATTGTTGGCGAAGACTTCATGCTGGCAACCGCTGCAGATATCGTCGCTGATCCTTCTGCACCAGATGCATTTGTTGATGGGATTATGGAAGGAAAAGAATGGGTTTGGGAAGGTGGAATCCTTCGTGAAAGATTTGCATCCCATACTAAAAAGAGGATAAATACATTAGTTGATCAGCGTGCTCTTGACGAGCACAAACTTCAACTGTTTAATGATTTTCTATCAAGTTTGTAATTTATAAATAAATATAGTTTTAAAAACTACACAAAGGTTAAAATCGGAGAGTTCAAATGTCCAGTGGAAAAGATTTACAAGAAATGGAAGTAGGCACTGCTCAATCCAAGACAGCCGTTAACGCTAACGCAAAACCTGGTGATCCAATGCCTTCGGGTAATGCATCTGGTGTTATGGCACCAGGTCAAACTGGATCCTGGGAAGATCTTGGCGGTCCTACCCCAGAAAATTACAAAGCAGACGACGATTCAGCAAAACTGAAGACTCCTGGTGCTTCACTGAAGCAAGTAAGAGATGTCGTCAATTCTAAGGCTGTTAAGGCTGAGGAAGTTGAGGTAGAAGATCAAGAGTTAGTTGCCGAAGAAGAAGTGACCGAAGAGGACGCTCTCCGCAGCAAGGTTGAAGAAGCAATTTCCGAATCGGAAGAAGAAGTTGTTGCTGAAGAAACCGAAGAGGAAGAAGTTGTTGAACTGAACATTGAAGAAGATGTTGCAGCACTTCTCCAAGGCGAAGAACTCTCCGAAGAGTTCCAAGAAAAAGCAAAAGTCATCTTTGAAACTGCTATCAACGCTAAGGTTGCAGCAATCAGAGAAGAACTGCAAGAGTCCTACGAAAATGCAATCGTAGAGCAAGTAGAAGAATTCAAGAGCGAGATCACCGAAAGAGTTGACTCCTATCTTGAGTATGTTGCTGATGAGTGGATCCAAGAAAATGCACTCGCAGTTGAAGAAGGTCTTAAGACCGAAATGACCGAATCATTCCTCCAAGGAATGAAGGGTCTTTTTGAAGAACATTATGTAACAATCCCTGAAGATAGATATGATGTGCTTGAGAGCATGGTAAATAAACTTGATGAAATGGAAGAAAAACTCAACGAGCAAATCGAAAGAAATGTTGCTCTTAACAGGAGACTGGCAGAGTCTGTTACCGATGGAATCTTAGGTGAAGTTTCTGAGGGACTTGCTGTAACTCAGAAAGAAAAACTCGCTTCTCTTTCCGAAAGTGTTGAGTTTGATAGTGAAGAAGACTACCGTGAGAAACTGGTAACCTTGAGAGAAGCATACTTCCCAACTAGAGTAACCAGTGCTCAAAGAGATTCTGCTGAACTTATTTCAGAAGAAACCTCCATCCAGACTTCTGGAAACATGCAGGGATATCTCTCTGCACTTCAGAGAGTTTCCAAAAAGTAAGTTTTACATTATACCCTAAACCCCAAACACTTTTAAAGAGGTAAAATCAAATGCAAATGTTCAATGCTGAGCATCTGCAGGAGAAGTGGGCACCACTGTTGGACTATGAAGGCGCTGATGCCATCAAAGATTCACACCGCAGAATGGTAACCGCAGTTCTCCTGGAGAACCAAGAAAAATTCATGAGCGAGGAGCGTGCGTTCCTCTCCGAAGCACCCACCAATGCTGCTAACGCTGCTGGTGTATCTGGTGGTTACGGTGGCGGCGCAGGTCTTGCTGCTGGTCCTAACGCAGGTTTTGACCCAGTTCTGATCTCGCTGATCCGTCGCTCAATGCCTAACCTGGTCGCTTATGACCTCGCAGGCGTTCAACCAATGAACGGTCCTACTGGACTGATCTTCGCAATGCGTTCACGCTACACCAACCAGTCTGGTACTGAGGCACTCTTTGATGAGGCACAGTCACAGTTCTCTGGTCAGGACAGCGGATCAGATCTGGAGCAAGGTCTCTACACCGCTAAGGCATCTGACGGTGAGTCAGTTGGTTTCGGTACTACTAGCTCCACCAACCTCGGTTCAAATCCTGGTCTTCTCAACTCGTCAATCTCACAAGCTGAGTACGCAGTTGGTCAGGGTATGCACACTGGCGACGCTGAGACTCTTGGCGACGGCAGCGGCAATGCATTCAACGAGATGGCATTCTCTATTGAGAAAGTCACCGTTACTGCAAAGTCACGCGCTCTGAAGGCTGAGTACTCGCTGGAACTGGCACAGGACCTCAAGGCAATCCACGGTCTGAATGCAGAAGCTGAGTTGGCAAACATCCTGTCAACTGAGATCCTCGCTGAAATCAACCGTGAAGTCATCAGAACCATCTATAAGGTTGCTGAACCAGGTGCTGCTGCTAACACCGCAACTTCAGGTATCTTTGACCTGGACGTTGACTCCAACGGTCGCTGGAGCGTTGAGAAGTTCAAGGGTCTGCTGTTCCAAATTGAAAGAGATGCGAACGCTATCGCCC
>Ga0255751_10003557_pt1 | contig 14268 bp, 8 predicted proteins | sample 071ome_20_FD_179951 | JGI IMG/M metagenome (GOLD analysis project Ga0255751, IMG submission 179951) | Coastal salt marsh microbial communities from the Groves Creek Marsh, Skidaway Island, Georgia - 071412BT metaG (version 2) | ecosystem: Environmental > Aquatic > Marine > Intertidal zone > Salt...
GCTCAGATTCTATTTAGGGTTTCAGAGAGAAAAGAAAGGGGCACTTAACAAACTTTTTGCAATCTACGAAACTCTCGCACACGCGCACAGACACGCGCACACACAGACACACGCGCACACTAATCGAGAGAAACGCTCAATGCGTCGGTATTCCGTTCAGCCGTTGCTTTCGTCGCTTCTGCTCGCCGCCGCGTTCTACATCAGTGGTGCACTGGCTGGGAAAACCTACGAGAATTACGAAAAAGCGCAAAAGATATTTATTGCGGAAATCGATTCCCGAGGAAATTGCTACGATGGGTCTTCGAGGTATTTCGAGATATTCAACGGCGGGGATTTCGCGTACGATGTCGCCGAATGGTCTCTGGTCGGCGTGGACGATAGCACGGGAGAAACGGAGACGGTGTTTACGTTTGGCGATTTCAGCAAACCTGTGTATCCAGGGGAGACTCGTTTGGTTGGAACGAGAGAAGGATGTGGCGACCTCTACCACGCCGAACGGCCGCGAGAGGATGCTATTACGGCGGGGAGAAATTACAAGTTATTGGACGAAAAAGGAGAAGTACTCGACGAAACGGGAGTCGTTCCAGAGGCGACAGACGCGACGCACACCTGGCAACGGATGAAAGTTTGGGATGGCGAACCAAAGGTAAAGTTTAAAGTCACGGAGTTCAGCGACTCCTTCGGATTTTATCCGGCGACGGCGGGACGGTACAATTCTCAAAATACCATCGTGTTGAATGAATTTTCAACCAGAACGAGCGATGGGTACTGTGGCGGGAGCGGTGATTTTGTTGAGATTGCCAACACGGGATCCGCAAGTGTCGATATATCTGACTACGGAATTGCCGAGAAAGACAAGGACTTCGACGACAGTAAATTGTACGTGTTTCCAGCTGGCTCTACCCTAGCGGCTGGTGCAAGAATCACAATTTGCGCGAAAAACGACACGCACGACGGTTTGGACTTTGGTTTGAGTATCGAAGAAGGCGTGACGTTGTATGATTCGAACGGATTCGTCATAGACACCCTTTTTGCCTCAGATCACAGCCAGCACGTAGATGGACGGAGCTGGCAGAGAGTTCCAGACATCGTCGGTCGCCTCGCAGTGGTCACTCCAAGCACACCGAATCAGCCTAACTTTGTTCAATCGATTCTATCTGAACCATCTAATGAAGTGCCAGAGCTGTCGGGTTCGTCTTCTCAATACTGCTGCTTCCACATTCGGTCTCTAGGAATGCAGCCTTCGTTTTTGTCGAACGTAGATATGACAAAAGAGGATTATTCAGTAATGCATCTGGTTAACGAACCGGTTACGCTAAATATTCGAGTTCCGGTTGCTATTCCCACCAGCGCGGGTACCGGCTTTGTGGACAACGCACTTTTCGATTTCAAACTGGTCTCCTATGAAGACGCGTATGAAATACCGATCCCGCAAAGCACGTGGAATCCAAACCTTTACGAAGACAACGCCGTTCGATTCTTACCCGGTATGACGGAAGTTAACATCACTGTTGTACCGAAACGAATGACGAAAGAAGCTGCCGTTACTGATACACCATCCAGTACCGAAAGTTACAATCCATTCGATCGCCTCTGGTTAGAAGCTGATTTAGATGGAGGGGGTTTGGCGGGCGAAGATACCTGGAACACTTACCAGGTTTGGAGGTACGGCGGAGAAGCTTCGAAAAGTAGCGATATGGCTACGTGGAGCCATAAACCATTCGAGCTGAAGAGCCGCAAGAAAAAGTTATATCAACCAACCATCGTGGGTTCGACCAGTGTTATACCAAATACCATTGATCAGATGGTAACATACATCTTGTCGCTTACCACTGAAGGTTTACCTTCGAACAGATCTCTTGGAATCACAGAAACTATTACTGCAGACGCCACGACAGGAGAAACTTTATCAGAGTGGAATACTGAAACAACCAAAGTCCAGCTCGATCTCGTGGGATCGGGATTGGTGTTTGGAACGCTTGCAGGCAGTATTACTGATCAGTTGACGCTGCCGTCCACATCGACAACCGCCGAATATCGGGTGTATGCTACGGAGTTAGGGACCATTCCCTTCAACGTGTGGTTAAAAATGGGTACAACTGGCTTCGAGGAATACATGCTCGATCCTGATTTATCGACAAGTGACGTGTCCGTTTTTGTTCGCTGTCAAAATAACTTTTACCCCGTGTTTGAGCTATCGCGATCGACGTGTCAGCCATGTCCTATGGGGACGAACACGCTCTCCAACACTTCGGCAACAAACGAAATGGATTGCGTTTGCTCATCGGGAATGGTGGATCTTAGACAACCAGGTATGCTTCCTGATCATGTCACTTTCCTCGCGTCGGCAACACTGTCCCCGTGTGTGGACGCTATGGCTTATTGTGATAATCCGTACGGTCACACGATCACGGAATGCATAACTTTCGAGGACGGCAAGCCTGTCACTATCAATTCCGATTGGTACCGTTGGAATTTCGATGATTGGACCTGGGTTCGAAACGATGGGAGTCAAGATGAGCTAATAATATCCACTAAAGATCAAATAAACCAATTTCTGACGCCGTATTTGACTGCAAAAAGTTGCGAAGAAGATAATATTTGTATTTTAAATGCCACGGGAACTGAAGGCGACGGTTGTGATGATGGTGCCTACGGTCCGCTGTGCGGGACCTGTAAATCTGGATATTTCTGGAATCAAGATAATTTAGTTTGCGATAAGTGCAAGAGGGGAAGAGTAAGCGGTCAAGTTTCGACCGAACTGATCATAGTTTCAGCTATCTTTTTAACTCTTCTTGGGTTGATGTTGTACACCTTCATACCGGTTCAGGAAAAGATGGAAGACATGGACGAATTCCGCAAAACTGTTCGAAGGGAATACCGAACGCGTTTTGATATATTCAAAGAAGACGTCAGAACGGGAGAAAAGAGGTTGAGCTACATCCCTCGCCAAACTTCACTCAAGGCGAGGCTTGAGTCCGGCCCGAAATTACCCAACACGTGGAGATATAAAATTGGCTCTAGGTGCTGGGAGTTGGAGGATTCCTGTCGCACGAAAGTAAAAATTCTGGTTGGATTTTGCCAAATTTTGGTGTTATGGCCTAAACAGATTCTTTCCGTACGTTGGCCCGACGATTTTGTCGAAATGACGGAGACTTTGAAGCTTTTCAGTCTGGACTTTCGATTACTCCCTCTTGATTGTTTGTTTCGCCGGGACTTCTACTCAAAATTTATTGTCGCTACATGCTCTCCGCTAATTCTCCTCGGCGGCGTATGGCTTGGTTTCTTTCTTCGCGGTTTCTGGATAAAGAACGTCCGGAGAATGATAGGTTATGCCACTAAAGTATCGCTGCTGATGGCATTCCTCGTATATCCATCTCTGTCCGGAATCGTATTGCAATTTTTTTCCTGTAAAGATGTTGGTTTGGGAAATGAATATATGAGATACTCGATTCAAACGAGCTGCGAGACTGATAAGTATGACGAATTCTTACCGGCGGCGTGGATATTCGTGTTCGCGTTTCCTATTGGGATACCGTTGGCCTTTTTCTTCCTCATTTATAGAGGTACAAGAGATGCCGTGCGCGCGCACGAAAACAAAACATATTTTCTCGAGCATGAAGATACGATTCGACGTAATCGGCAGATATACGGGTGGATTTATCGAGATTACAAAGCTGAATACTGGATGTGGGAAATTGTTGACATGGTGAAGAAATTTTTACTTGGATGTGCCGTGATCTTTGTCGACCCTGGTTCCGACACGCAACTATATGTCGCTATTTTCATCGCCACAGGGTTTCTCTTACTTTTGGCAGTCGTAAATCCGTATGAAAAGGTCCAGGATAACATCTGCGCGCAGTTATCGCACTTCTCGTTAGCCGCAATCGCAACGTTCGCCCTCATGATAAAAAATGAAGTCTGCGAAAAAGACAGATGGAAATGTGAGATTGTGGACTGGTCCATGCTATTTACGGTTCTGTTCGTACTGATTGCTTCAATCGGACTCGCAGTGAGCGAGGCGCTTTACCAAAGGCGATCGAAAGCAGATTTCATTCGATATGATGCAGATCTGTCGGGCGATTTGGATCGAAACGAAATCAGACAGCTTCTCACGGATCTTCGCATCGATAACTCCGATGAGAGCATATCAAAAGTATTCGCAAAGTTCGACAAAGATCACAGCGATTCCATCGACTTTGAAGAGTTCATCGAGTGCGGAGTTTGGCTGCACGGTTTGTCTAAGAGAGACCAAGGAAGAGGCTTATTTCGTACTCTCAAGAAAACGATGACCTTCAAAGCGTAAAGTATAATTATAGGTTGTATATATGCTGGTGCCACTGGTACATGTACATTAAAGTCACCCCTACTTACTTATTAGTTACACATCTTCCCTTAAATCGATATTCAGGGTACGGAAAAGTTAGTTATTTTTTTACGCCAAATTGGATTTTGGACAATTTAAAGGCGTTAATACTTTGCACGCATCAACGAGACACGCATGGGTGGAGATCCGAAAAACGTCGTCGTCGACGACGATGAAAACGAGAAAAACGCGGATTGGCGCAAAAATTTTACAGCTTTTGTCCGAAACAATCTTCCGTCCTCCTCCTCTTCATACTCTAATTCCTCTCTCGCCTTGCGCGAACTGATTTCCAATCCGCGGGTTGGTTTGCACTTCCAAGACATACAAAACAACCCGAACAAGTTCTTTGACGCGCATGAACTTCTCGCGAGAAGAAGTCCAGAGTTAGGCCCGGGGTTTTGGATTAGATTCACGGTGCATTTTAACCTGTTCGCGGGGACGGTTGTCGCGTTGGGGTCGCGAGAACATTTCGAGGTACTCGAGCGTGCCTCGGAGAAAGGGGAGATTGGCTGTTTCGCGCTCACAGAGAAATATGCCGGCGTGAATTCAGGTTTGGTGGTGGAGACGACCGCGGAGTACGACGAGAAGACGAAAGAGTTTGTTTTTAGCTCTAGTTCAGGTTTTGGGGCGAAGAAGAATTGGATTTCGCAAGGTTTAGTTGCGGAGTGGGCCGTTATCGTTGCCCGGTTGGTGATGTACGGGAAAGACATGGGTCCGCACGCGTTTTTGTGTCGAGTGAGAGAGGAAGGGACGAAGGAGGTGAAGAGAGGCATAATTTTCGGGAATATGGGAACGAAGACGATTGGAAACGATTTAGATAACGCGTGGATAGAATTCGATGGGTTTCGTTGTGGAAGAGGGTGTTTGTTGAACAGATATGCGGACGTGCAAGAGAGCAACGGTGCGTACGTAAGAAAAGGAGGAGACGTGAATCAAATGAGCGCGATCGGGCAGCGTCTGTTTACGGGAAGAATTGCAGTTGCAAAAGCGGCGTTGACGTTTTGCGAGGAAGTGTTTGAACACACGAAGAAGTATTCAGATGCAAAATTATGCGCCATGCGAGGGACTAATAAGACGTTGTCACACGTGCCGCAGTTGAAAGCGTTGTACGAGGAAGCCGAAAACAGATTGAAAAAGGTGGATGCATTCGTAACGTTTTGTAAGAAGCGTCTGTCGCAAGTGTTGAAAGTTCGCGAAACACCCTCGGTAGAGTTGCAAACGGCCATCGCGGTGTGTAAAATTCGCGCGGTGGAAACCGCCATCGAGTTGACATTTCGATTGAAGCAAGAGGTTGGATCGTACGCGTTAATGGACGAAGCGAGTTTTAAGAACAGCGATTTTTTGCAGTGTTGCAAATTTGCAGAAGGAGATTCGAGGATTTTATCGCAAAAGTTAGCCCGGGACGCGTTTTCTGGCTTTTTGAAACAAAATTCGGCTCGATCGATTCGCGAGGCGTCCATATGCGAAAGCATTCGGAGACAGATCCAAAAGTATAAGGAGGATCGGGGCGGGAAATATAACAAAATTGACGCGTGGGATAGCTGTTGGGAGGACGTTTATGAACTAGCAAATGCAATTTGCGATCGCGTGATGAGAGAAAATGATTTCGAAGAAGCAGACGAGTATGGTGAAAAAGGCAACAAAAGCGGTAATTTTACAAAGAGCAATCCATCGCTCGTCTCTCGTTTGTGATACAAAATAAACATCCGTGTGGGGATGGTCATTTTGTAATGTATATGTATTTTGTATGCGGTGCTGCGTTGTAATGCTACTACAATTCTCTAATATCGTCTGCTATGTTTCCTATCTTCTCTGTCTCTCGAGCGACTTCGGTCGCGTCGTCTGTGGTGATCCTTCTCCTTTCTACGCTCTTTGCGATCTCGCGACCGACTTCGCGATCTATCTCTTCTTTTCTTTTCTTTACGTCGTCTTCTCTCGCGATCGTCGTCCTCATCGTCTCTGCTACGACGGTAATGATTGTCGACATGATCGTAGGACTTTCTGTTATCATTAGGATTATTATGATAATGTTGATAGCCTCCTCTACTACCGCCGCCTCCTCCTTTCACCTCCAACGTTCTGTTGTTTGATTTCCAATCCGCACCCCCTCCGCCTCTCTTTGCGTTTGCCGCTTTCGCCATGTCGTCTTCTGTTCCTCCTTTTTTCCCAAATTTTCTAAAGTTTTTCCACAAACCGTGCATGCTCTGACTAAAATCTACGTGTATTCGTCTGTCATCGATTAACGCGTTGTCCATCTTGAAGTAGGCAGCCTCGCACATCTCCTTCGTCTCGAAATTAATAAACGCATAACACAGAGAATCCCCCGTTCGTCGATCTCTGATCACGTCGCAACTCGTGACCTTCCCAAACCGACTAAAAATAATCTCCAAATCTTCGTCCGTGGTCACTGGATTTAATTTGCAGACGAACAAACTCTCCTCCGGCGGCTTCGCGTCCACGTCCGGCAAATCCCCAATCATCTCCAAAACCACCGCCCTGGACCTCGCCTCCTGTTCTCTCGTCTTCTTCTCCAGCTCGATCTCGTCCATCTCCTGCACGGCTTCCGCATCGAAATCATCCTCTAATCTATCGTCCGGTATCGACCTGTCCACCTTAGGACTCTCGTCCGGCGCTTCCGGCATCCCTTCCGGATCGTCGAACGGGTCGTCTAAAACCATCGTATGTTTAATCCGAATATTTTGCCAAGGCCGCCCGTTCTCGTCGCAGTACGCCTCGTTTATGCGCTGCAAAACATCCAACCCTTCCATCACGCGACCGAAAATCGTGTGCTTCCCGTCTAAATCCGGAACCGAATCTCTCGTCGTTATCAAAAACTGCGACTGGTTCGTATCTTCTCTCCCAAAGTTCGCACACGAAACCGTTCCAATCTGGTCGTGTTTCAATCGATGGTTCTGTTCCTTATCCACGGTAATCTCGTCCGCGAAAAATCTCCTCTCCTTCTTCTTCTTCTTCTCCTCCTCATCACCTGACGCCTCGTTCCCATCCTCGTCTTTTGTCTTCAGCATGCCGTAAATCGACTCCCCGCCTTCCCCGGTGTTGGACGGATCCCCGCTTTGCACCGCGAAATCTCTCTGCACCGAGAAGAATTTACAGTCGTTGTAATACTTCAACTTGCACAGTTTGAGAAAGTTCAGCGAAGCTTTGGGACTTTCCTCGGTGAACAAATCGATCACGAGCTCGCCTTTGCTCGTTTCCAGGAGCACCGACATGATGATGGGTTTGTCCTTTTATTTTCTTCGCGCGTTTCGTGCGTTGCGAGTGACGGCGGATTTGAAGATTTTTGTTATTTTTCCAATTGGAACTCTATTAGCTCTCTTCACACTTCTCTCTCTCATACAACCGAGGTAACACTCGTTTCGATCGACGAAGAAAAAACGAAAAGAGAGAGCGTCCCTGTTTCTTCATAAACCCACGAACAGAGATCTCGCGCTACGACAGAAAACGACAGTAAAGGGAAGCGTTTCTGCCCGTTCTCTTGCTTTTAAATAAATACATTTCTTTTACCTAATTTCTAAAACAAGAAGAGAGAGACATATGTCTGAAGTCCAACAACAATCTTCTCTCCATCGCGAGGAGCTCGAGCGCATGCTCTTCTTCGAAGAAGCTCGCCAGAGAGCCGAAGCTGATCACGCGCAAAACCCAACCGACGCGCACGTGTTGACCAGATGGGGCGGCGCGTTGTTAGAGCTCGCGCATTTCCGTCAAGGCATCGAGGCGGTGGAGATGATCGAACTCGCGGTGACGAAATTTAACGCCGCTTTGGAGATTGATCCGAAGAAGCACGACGCGTTGTGGTGCTTGGGGAACGCGCTGACGTCGCAAGGTTTCTTGTTCGCGGAGGCGGAAAAGGCCCAGGAGTATTTCGAGGAGGCGAAGTCGTGCTTTGAGAGAGCGGTGGCGGAAGAGCCGGAGAATGAGATATACAAAAAAGCGTTGGAGATGACGGAGAAAGCGCCGAGTTTACACGCCGAGTTGCAGAATCAGCTGGCAGCGCAGCAGAGAGCGCAAGAAGCGGCGCAACAGTACGAAAGAGGGCAACAGAATGCGAGCGGTGGGGGTGGTAGCACTAGAGAGGGCGGGGAGCAAGAGGACCCGGACGCGTTTTACTATTCGATGTTAGGTTGGGGCACGTTCGCCGTCGTCGCGACGAGTTGGTTGGTGATGATGAACGTACAAGCGGCCAGAGCGCAGACGTGAGATGAAGAAGAAGAACGATGGAAACACTCGCATCGACGGACGGAGAATTCAGAGAATAAGATTGCGTGTACACATAAAAACGTTGTCATCTTTTAATAAAAGAGTTGTGAACTACTATTATTACGCTTTCGCAAAACCTCCACCACCCCAAATCGAGAACACACTCTCTCGGGAAAAATTTTCAAAAATTGCACGACAAAAACTTTTGCATGCGCGCGTTCTCTATCAGAGCGCCAACATCAGCAGCAGCAGCAAAAACAGCAACAACCGCACTCATCAAACTCGTCGTCGCGCGTTCGTCGAGAAGACCACAAAATCCGAGCGAAAGCAGGAGCGCTCTCGCTTCTTTTACGTCTTCTTCGTATTCTTCTGCCGCTCATCAAAAAAGTCGAACGAAAAGCTTCTTCTTTTCGTCGTTTCTGTCGCGCGGTAGTCGTGTAACGCGCGCACACGCGAACGTCGTCATGCCGCCGACGAAGAAAGCGATCAAACCGGATCCGAAACAGAGAGGGTTGGGGATGTTTTTGCAAAGAGGGGTAAACATCGCGACGCAAGCGAAAGGAGAAGGGACGACGACCCCTCCGAAGAAGAAGAAAGTGGAAGAAGAGGAGGAAGGTGCTCAAAAACGAGAGGCGAAGAAAGAGGCAAAGACGACGACGCCGACGCCGAAAGCGAAAGCGAAAGCCGCGGCGAAGAAAGAGACGACGCCATCGCGACAGTCGGCTCGGAAGCGAGAGAAGCCGGAGAAGCTGGACGTCTCTTCGCCGAAGAAGAAACCGAAAGCGGCGGGACCGACCAAGTATCACGAAAACAGTCGACGGGAGAAAGGGTATAAGCGCGTGTGCGGCGTGGATGAAGCCGGACGAGGACCGTTGGCCGGGCCAGTTATTGCCGCGGCGTGCATTTTACCGGAAGGCGTGCAAGTAGAAGGGGTGGATGATTCCAAGAAGATCAACTCGGAGGAAGAGCGAGAGCTTTTATACGAAGCGATTATGGCGGACAAACGGATCGAGACGGCGTATTGGATCTGCGACGAGAAAAGGATAGACCAGATTAATATTTTGGAGGCGACGATGGAGTGCATGAAGAAATGCACGGAGACATTACCGGGTGGTCCAGTCGATTGGGCGTTGATTGATGGGAATAAAATACCGAAAGGGTTAGAGGACAAAGCGGAAGCAATCGTGAAAGGAGACGCGAAATCGCAGTGCATCGCTACGGCTTCGATCGTGGCAAAAGTCACGAGAGACAGGATGATGCGCGAAATCGATGCGAAATATCCGCAGTATGGATTCAAAGACCACAAAGGGTACGGGACGAAAGCGCACTGTCAAGCGATCGAAAAGTACGGGCCGTGCGAGCATCACCGGATGACGTTCGCGCCGATTAAATATATGGATTTATCAAAGTACGAGTAATCGGGACCCGACAAACGAGAGAAATCTTTCACTTTCACGCATATACTAATACATATGAAACTACACTACTCGCGCGTTGCTATCTATCTACATCTATCGTCTCTACAATCCACACTTTCTTTAAAAGAGCTTCCGATACATTTCCGCGGCATCTTCCAACGTCATGTCGTTCCACCGCAACGCGCCCAATCCTGCGAATCCAAGGCCAAACGCACCGTATAAAACAGAGTGCGCCAGGGGTCTCTTCGGTCCTAAAATTCGATCGTACGCCACGGCGCTCGCAGCCGCGGCGCACACGCCGGTACCAACTACTCTGCACTTGTAACAATTCTCTTGGGGCTGTTTCTTTTCGTCGTTTTGACGATGGTGCGGAGTTGGAGGAGTGAGCGGAGATTCGAGTTCGTTAGAGCTGTTTCCACTGCCGTAGCTCGAGTTCGAAAGCGCTTTAAAGAAGGATAAGTGAACAAACGGGATTGATTTTGTTGACGACGACGACGGCGACGGAGAAGAAGAAGAAGAAGAAGAAGAAGAAGAAGCGCGTCTCCGTTCGTCGGTGCCTTCTGCCATTCTTGTGTTTCTTTTTGAGTTTTGGTTCGCGCGGATAGTTGTGCAGTGAATTTTTCTTCTATTTCAAGTTACAAAAAATTAATATTAAAAGCGCGTTGCTGCATGTTTCTATGCATGCGTTGTTCTTAAATGTACTCGCATCTCTTCTCACTTCGCGCTGCTGCCGATCAAACGTTGAATCTGCTGTGCCTTTTCGTGCTCCTCTTTCAGCTTCTCTTCCAATCCTTTGGCGCGTTGTCTTTCTAATTGTAACAGAGTATACTGCTTTTCCAACTTGTCTGTGGCGGCGTGCAACGCTTGAAGAAGCTCTTTTTGCTCGACGCCGATGTTGCTGTCATCCATGCGAACGATCTGGTTTTGCTCGCCTTGCATGGCGAGATTCTCAAGACCAGCTGGAATCGGTTGAATGGACTGGTTCAAGGTGTTCCCGTTTCTAACTTGAGCCGCTTTTTGGAGTTTTTGAATGCGGATGCGTTGGTCGATGATTTGTTGGCGGGCCTCCTCCAACTGGTTGACGATGTGACTGTTTTCAGCCTCCATTTGTTTTTTGGAGCCTCTTGAGCCTCGTTTGAGTGAGGCGACGTCGAGATCTTGCCTCGCGTTCTTCAACTGTTGCTCGAGATTTGCAATTTTGGTTTGTTGTTCGATCACGATGTTGGATTGGTTGCGCATTTTTTGCTTCATCTCGAGCACTTCTTCGACTTGAGCTTCCATCCATTTCTTTTTCGCGGCGTCGTCGTACGTGTCGAGAACGACTTGGACGTTCAACTCGTCGTCCGGGTTTGCGGGCGGGCCGTCTTCGTCTTCGTCTTCGTCTTCTCCTTCTCCTTCTCCTGCTACTTCCATCGGCGTCGCTTTGGCTGCTTCACCGTTGGCGTCTGCGGCGGCGGTGCCGTTCTCCTTCTTGACAACCTCTCCGGCTGGTTGTTCCTCCTTCACCGTCGCCTTCTTTCTCTTCTTCTTCGCGTTTTTCTTGAGCATTTTCTCCGTCTCCATCAAGTTCTTAATCTTATTTTTCAACATTTCTGGTTGGAGCGTCCCTCCGGCGCCGTATGCCGACGCTGGGAATTTGTACACCCATTCGCGTTCGAAGAGTTGCGCCAGCTTTTCCGCTTGAACGTATACGAGTTCGGACGGTTTGTTGTACGTGAACGCGTTCGCAAAGACTAAGCGCACATCGTTGGCGAACTTTTCCGGTTCAGCATCGGTATAATACGTCGTCTCGAGCGGAACGCCGTTCTCGTCCTCCGGTTCTAAGCGTTTTAAAATCGTCCCGAAATCCATCGGGTGCGTGATGATGTCCAAGTAATCCGGAATGTCCAACGCGATTGGATCGACTTTTTCTAAGAATGGGAACGCGTTTCTATCGGCCATCAATCTTTGCAAGATTGCTTTGTACCGGTTGATGGGTCTATTTGCTTTCGCCGCGTTCATCAACTTCGAGTCCTCGGTATCGGCGCCGGAGGGGTCTTCGGTGTAATCCGTGGTGGCTTTGCGTTTTTTACCCAACGATAACTTTCCTTTCGGTCGCGAAACCGCCTTCCCGACGACGCGCTCGCGTCCATTCTTACCCGCCGATCTTAAATTCTGCACGCCAAAGTAATAATCGTTCATGCACTGCGTGACGTGCTTTTTCATGCGATGATACGCCATGTCGGATTCCTTAAACGCTTGCTTGTTGTGCGTCGGCTCTAGACAATCCGCCTCGATGACGCCGAGCATGTCCTTCATCATGCAATTCGCTTGCAATTGACTCGCGAAGCGTTGATACAATCGAATCAAACGGTTTTTGTTGTAAATATGGAAGCCACATAACTTTGAATTTTCTTCGATGTAGCCGCAATGGACGGTTATCCCGTACGCTAAACCTTTCGGTTTGTATTCTGGAAAGACGTAATATTCCTTCGTCAATCGCGAGATGGGACATCGTGGTTGAATCTTCTCTCCGCGCAAATAGAATTCGCATCGCGGTCGAAGATACAACACCTCCATGTAAGCTCTCAGAGAATAATCCTCTGGCACGTCCAACGTGGCTTGCTGTCCGTCTCGGTGTTGTTGAAACACCGGACGCCGGGACGTATTTTTGCTCGACAAGCCTCGGTTTTTTGAGTTCTCCGTATCGCCCAACATGCGAATATCGTTCGCGACGGAGAAGTCAAACTCGTGCTCTCTGACGCCGTCGCCGGTGCTATCGCTGTCGCGTTTTCGTAAGTTGAACAAAACCACTCTCGTTCCGTGGGAGCCTTGAATTTTATCCATTTCTTGCAACAACTCCTTCTCCGATTTCGTGAAGCAATAATTTTCAATAATCGCCATGTTTGAGGACCACTCCGTCGCATCCGTCGGCTCTGACGCGACGTATCTGCCACCATCTTCCATCTTCCACGAAAACATTGGGATCAAAATGTCGTCCGCCCCTATCGCGTCTAAAAACGTCTGCGAAAGCAACGCGCAGTGCGCCATCCCTTCTCTCTTTGTCAAAATCAAAGCGTCGTCCGCCAAACGCATCGATCCAGATTTGAAACCGATACCAAACCTCCCAACGTTCCCAGAAAGGTGCTCTTTATCCGAGAAACCAAAAGATAACATGTTATTCAACCTCGCTCGATCCATTCCAACGCCATCGTCTTGGACCGTGATGCAATACCCGTCTTTATCTCTCGACGGATTCAAGACGTACGCGTCCACTTCAACCTTCGTCGACCCGCACTCGCGATCTTGCGAGTTATCTAAAAGTTCCGCCAACGCGCCCAGAGGCCACACGTGCGACGTGGCGTTACCTGTTTCGTTGTTTTCAAAGAAAAGTCGCTCGCGTCAGCGCTGCCCCCGCGTTTGTTTATTAAAGAAAGCGCGTCGCCGCGAACACGAAGAGAGAATTTTTTTTCAAAAACAAAAACAGGAAAGAGAGAGAAAAAAGAAAAAAAACGTACTCTTCAACATCCTCGGATGGCTTTTACTGTGTTCCATCATCCGCCTGTCCGCGTTCCCGTTCGTCTCGAACGATCCCACGCTGTTATTGTTATTGGTAGTGTTGTTCATCGCGCCGTCTCCTCCTCCTCCTCCTCCTTGCATATCTTCCTCGTCTTCTTCTTCTCGGTGGGACAGTTCGACGAACCGTTCCATGTCTCGCGTCGGCATCGACGTGTTTTTAAGCCTCTGTTTTTCGTTTTTCGTCGTCGTATTTTTCCAAAAGGGACAAAAGAGTTAGCGAGAGAAGCGCGCGCACAGTAAACCGCGCGAAGCGGAAGTAAACCAACGCGCGAAACCGATCGATCGAGGCGACGACGTTTCAAAACACCATTTTCTCCGTAGAATGCGCGCGGAGAGGAGATCGAACGCGCTTCGCGAAGAAGGGGCTTTTCGGAAGGAGAAACGCGCGAAACCGGGGGAGGCTAAAAACCGCACCATTTTGTTAAAATATACGAATTCGAATGGACAAAGTGCCGTCTTTTCGTCTTCTCTTTTTTTAAAAACCAACGGCGTTATATATTTATAAAGTTACGCTGTCTGTGCGTGTAACGAAAATACTATGCGTCGCGCGTATCGTTCGCGAAAGTGTGGTCCGGGTTCGGGGTTTGTTTTTTCTGTCGGGGGTGTCGTGGCGGGGAGCGCGCGCGCGCGTTTGTTTTTTTTTATGTCGGGATTTCTGTTTTTTTTTGGATGGCGATCGAGTTGAAAAATTTTTTGTTTTTGATGATG
>Ga0255751_10003558_pt1 | contig 14267 bp, 15 predicted proteins | sample 071ome_20_FD_179951 | JGI IMG/M metagenome (GOLD analysis project Ga0255751, IMG submission 179951) | Coastal salt marsh microbial communities from the Groves Creek Marsh, Skidaway Island, Georgia - 071412BT metaG (version 2) | ecosystem: Environmental > Aquatic > Marine > Intertidal zone >...
GAGATGTAGATCGTCTTTGGGATTGTCTATCACATACTGAAAAACTTTGAATGTGTTTTTGTCCATCATGGGTTCACCACCTGTCATTCTAAAATGTTTGAGTTTGGGATATAGATCAGGCCACCACTTCCAAAATGCTTCCACATAAGGGTTGTCTTTTTGTGGCAACACTTTGTTGTGTCCTTCAAAGTGTGTGGCATCATTGTGTGGAGGTTGAGTAGGATACGCACCATATTCTTCTACTTCTTGTGCCCATGTGGTTGAAAACTGTGGCGAACAGTAGGAACATTTGAAGTTACATGCATTATTGAAATCAACTTCAACATATGTAGGCACCACATCTGCTTGTGGATTGGCCAGTATGTTTTCATATTCTTGCATGGCCCATGGTTCGCCTGAACGCATGAGTCTATCACTCAATTTGTTGTTGTCTTCCATGCGCCAACAGTAGGAACAGCCTTCTGGACGCTCACCGTCAATCATCTGTTGACGTTGCTGTTTCTTTTGATCAGTGTTATGCAGTGCAGAAGGATTTGTTTTGATTGCATCTTGATCAATTGGATGCAGTGGCGGATGATAACAAGAATTCGTTAATCCTGTGGTAAGATGCAGTGATGTCTGTTGCCATTTGGCAAGACACATGCAAGGCGACACAGCATCGAGTTTTTGTTTGGCTTGTTCAGCCGCTGACATATAATCACTTACCATCGTTGACAAAACTTAAAAAATTTAGACTGTTCGGCATCCAATCTTGCGGCATTTATGCCTAATGAGTAATTGAGCGAAGTAATCCAATTGTCTATGGTGCCTTCCAACCCAAAGTTTGGATTGTCTTTCCATTTTGGAAACCATGAGTTGTTCCATAGGTTATCAAGATATGTAAAATCTCTGACCTGTGTGTAATCCCATGCATCATCCAACATGGTTTTGTGACAGCCTTCACACGCACCAAACATTGCCCACAGTCCATTTTTTACATCAGCACCCACACTCATCCAAGTTAACAGGCACAGTAAATTTTGTTTGTGTATTGACGATGTGAACTCTGCAGGTGTTTTGCGTACACCTCTGTCCAATGACATTTTGACACCTTCTCTGAATCCTGCTTGCCATGCCTGTTGTTCTGTGTGGTTAATCACAGTGGTGGAATAACATTCAGGATATGCAAGATACCCGTCTTCATAACAAAACTCAACCAGTGATTGATCTGATCCATCTGTGTTTTCATGTGTCTTCATATTTTTAACAAATGTTCTTGTCCAACATGACACGCCACCATTGCCGTATTTTAATCCATTTATATTATTAAGTCCGCGCCAACGAATAGCAATGTTTGGAGGTCTATTAGTCAAATCTAACTGTTGATCAAACAGTGCAGGATCCACAATGTTGTCACCGTCTACAAGTATAAATCTTTCTGTTGCAGATGCTAAACCAGCTGCCTTGTGTGCGGCATCTGATCCTTCCACGCCATCCACTCGTTTGGCCCATGGACATTTTGACTTTAGATCAAGCCAGTTATGTTCTTTGTTAGGTTCCTTGTAAGAAAGGAAAATCACATCAAGTTCTGCTACATCAACTATCATATTTCACCCATGAATACTTTGTGTTGTCAAAGTCTGTTGGTTTTATTGTAACACTTTGTTCACACAAAAACAAGTTGTTTTTTTCTGTTACATAACATTCATTGTGTTGTGCTAGATCAAAATCGTCTGTAAATTGAAGTGTTGGCGGTTTTATTCTTACTTTTTTGATGTTGACTAATTTGCCTTGGATTACTTGATATCGTGATATGTTTTGTTGCACTTCATTAAACTGTTCTTTTGTGACAAATACAAACTGGCCTTGTAATTCTTCTGTGGTCAGAGTTGTAATTTGACCTTGATCGTTGTAGTATATTTTAAATGGCTTGTTCATAGTGTTCAATAAGTTGATCTGTACAAAATTGTTTATCATAATAGTGAATGGGCCACTGTGCTTTGATACCATTCACAATCACAGTGTGCGGATTAATCACAGACCATTTCATTTCATGATGCCATGGTTGATCACTGCGATGTGTTATCCAAGGTTTTGCGTGAATAAAACCTGGCACACCTGTTGCATTGTTGCCAACATTAATGTCTTTGTTGTAATGACATGCCATGGCCATTGCAAAATCAGTTGATGGCGGAAAGTGATCAAACTTAGCAAATTTTTTCTTTTCGTCTTCCCAGTTTGTGAATATGTGATCAACTGTTCTAAAATATTCTGCTGTTGATCTGCAGAATCTTGCATACATCATGCCGTTGTATGTGTTTGGTAACTGATTTGCTTTGATATACTTTCTGTATAATTGGTCATCAGCAGGTTTATTATCAAATGCATACACCTGAGTAGTAAAACAAAGATCCCACATTCTGAAATGTTTAATCCAGTGTGCAATGTCAACAGTAAACAACATGTCACTTTCTACTTTGATAGTTTCAGCAAATGGTGTGTAGGCAAACAAATGTGCTTCATGATGCATTTCGTTGACCACTGCAAAATCTTTTTTTGTGATCACATGATCAAATACTGCATGCAATTTTTTCATGCATGTTTTAGCATCATTCACAACCACTGCTGTCGGCAGAGCATGAGGGTTGGTTGCACGATAACTCAGCGCCATGAGGTAAGCCAATCGTTCATAATCCACTGCACCGTTGAGTGCAAACGTCAGTATGCCTATGCCTTGTTTGTTGTTCACAACAACTCCTGTTTGTTGAGAATGTGTACATCTGTGTGTACTTGGAATGCGGACTTTTGATCACGCAGTACAATCTTGTCCAATCCCACGTGTTCAACATCGCAGGAAAAACTTGCAAATGGATGATGCCATGGTATAATGTACTGTTTGGAAGCAGGATTGTAATTTGTGAGTTGTTGATGAGCAATTGTGATGGCTTTGTCGTTCCACACAGTGCCATCTCCTCTCCAACGGTACAACAGTTCATAGTATTTGTAGTTGGCTAATGCTTTTTGCCACAGTGCAAACAGTTCATGACTGACGTCACTGTGATCAAACGCCAACACAGTGGCCCACTTGAGAGGAATAGCAGTGTTGCCTAAATATTCTGTTTCAACTAAATCTTCTTTGATGTTGTATATTGTATCATACATCATCACAGGAGAATGTGACTGCAACAGCAGTTGTAATTGATTGCTTTGCACTATGTAATCAGAATCTAACAACACTGTGCGTTCCCATGGGGTTATGTCCAAAGAACGATCTCTGGTGAGGTTGTACCACATTTCTTTGTGAGTTTGAGATTTATGTACATATGTTCTTTTGTTTTCTTTGACCGAATCAATCGGTATTACAATGTCAGCACCATCAACTGGTGCTCCACACACTGCCACAGGAATATTGGGCATGTGATGTTTGAGATGACTGACACAGATGGTGGCAATTTTTGTGTAATCTAGTGTTGGTGTTGGAATGTTGTACAACAAAAAACCAACATCATTGTGTGTGTTTTTTGTATTCTTCATGTAGTTCATTCATCACTTCTTGATGCTTTGATATCACTTTATGTTTGAAATCTTCAATGTCTTCAATCCATATAGGTGTGCCGTTGAGATCTTCTATGCAACAGGATTCTGTGAGAGCATTTGTGTAAGCAACCATTTCTCGATCAGCGGTAAACATGCCTCCTTGATACACAAAATGCGAGGCAGTTTTCATTCGTTGATGTAAAAGATGGATGTTGCGTTTGGCAGTGAAAATTCTTTTATGCATGCTGACTTATTATAGCATACTCAAAGATAATCGTCAATTATGATTGTGACTGTGACACTTCTGCTGTGGTTATTGTGCCAACAGCATCATTGTTGAGATATGTTTGGTTTGGTTTGTTGTAACCCCAGTTAGACACAAGATTACCATTGATTTGATCGTCTGCTCCGCCATCATCTGATGATGCATCTGACATGGTCACTTTGACTGTGATTACATTGCCATTTGCACCGTTTGATCCAGCTGTGCCATTGGTTTTGACATCAACCTGTACAAAGTTTGTATTATAGTAAGAATATGTTAATTGACCACCAAACATTTTAAATATGGTGTTGTAGTCTGTGCCGGCCAAATCATAGTATCCTGTGGATGCATTGTTTGTTGACAGTGTGCCGTTGCCTGAAATAGATGACGAAGTTGCACCAAATGAAAATGTTCCGAAACGAGTTTCCAGCAAGTTTTCCCAATCAAGTGTTTTGAATCTTGATGTGAAACCATTTAACGATCCATCCCATCTTATGGTGCCACCTGCATTGAAAAAGTATCGAGCGGCATCAACTGATGCAAAAGTATAAGAAACTTCATGTATGGTTGATGTGGTCCATGTGCCTGTGAATGTTCTTGTACCTGTCACTGCATTTGACAGAGTAACATTACCACTGTCAACATTCAATCTGTTGGTACCCAGTGTTGTTATGTCTGTGGAAATTGATAAGATTGCGGCAATTGGATCACCTGATGAAAGTGTGCCAGCACCTGATGTGATCGAAGATCCCTGATGATTTTTGATTGACTGCATTCTGTCCAACAGTGTGTTCCACTGTGAAGCAGCTACAGTCGAGCCTGCAGACACAGTTGAAATGGTGTTGGTTTGACCATAACCGTAGTCTGCGTTGCCTGTGCCCCAGATTTTATTGATGTTGTTGGGTGAATTTGTGTCTGCGAATCCATTATAATGATCGTCTAAAATTGTATCGCCAGTTTGATATGCCATTAAAAGGACTCCTTATTGTTGTTATAATTATTTATTATACATTCAAAATCAATCAATTGCATTATGATCCTGCTCCGAATATGGTCTTGACAGCGGATCCTGTTGAATCATACACTATCAGCGAAACACTGTCCTTTAGTTCAGTTGAACTCACAGAATCTGCAGCTACTCCGCCGCCTAAATTGTCTGCTGTGATGTTGCCGCTGATGGACACATTGTCAAGTATCCTGATTTCTGTGGAATCTGATGATTGTATAATGTTGGTGTTCACTGTGGGTGCTGTGACAGAAGTTGTGGCTTCCACTGTTGTGGTAGCTGACACAGCATTTGCTGTGATGGTGTTTGCCACTGTGACATTGGATGTTGCACCGTTGAGTGTGAGCACAGTGGTGTCTACACCACCATCATTGATGTTGAAAACAATATTGCCATCTGTGGTTACATTTTTCACAGTGAAGTTTGCACCGCTCTGTGTCATTGTGATGTCTTGGTCATCACCAAGTATCAACGAAGCATCTTTGTCAATAGTAAGTGTGCCTGTGGTTGTGTCATCGGCATTGGCTCGCAGATAGTTGGCAGCTGCCACTCCACCCAGTGCATCTGCATCTGTGGCTGTGCCATGAAACTTGTTGCCTGCAATGTTGGTGGAAAGTGTGAACCCTTTTTTGATTGTGGCAAAACCAGTGATGGTTGCTTGTGGTGTGAACTCAACAGTTGACGTCATGGCCACAATGGTGTTGTTGACCAAATACTGGAGAACTAGTCTATCAACTCCTGTGGAGTCTGTGATGGTGGCAGACACTGCACCTGTTGATGCAACTCTTTCTGGGCCAACCAGTGCCCATGCTGAACCTGTGTACACATACACCTGTGAGGTGCCAGTTTCTAACCATAAATCTCCTGTTGAACCAGTGGTTGGTTCTGTGGCAGAAACAATACAGCCACTCACTGCTTTGAAAGCTGAGCCATCATACACTTGAATCTGTTGTTGTGTGGAATCATAGAACAGTTGACCCACAATTGGCTTGTCTGGTGCATTGGCTGTGGTGTTGGCAAAATTTTCCAGCAGTTTGACAAAGTTTTCATTTTGTGCTTCACCGTATCCTGAATAGCCTTGACCTATCAATGAAAGATTGGTGGTTTCGTCTAGTGTGCCGTCGGATACAGTGGTGAGAACAGTACCGTCAGTTTTGTTGATTGTGTATGCCATTTAACTATCATATTTATACAGTCAAATTGTCAATACTGCAATATCTGTATGCATAGTTGATTAATTACACTTGTACATAGCTGTTTGCTGTGTCTGGTGTAAAATGGTTATAAATTCAGACGATAAAGTGTGTGTGATTGGGTTGCATAGATCTGGTACATCAACTATTGCATCAGCATTGTCTACAATTAAAAGGAAATACTGCGGAGAAATAACTTCTGCAGTTGATTTTGTAAAAAGCAGTTTTCCATTAGATACTCACCAATTCCCTTATTTTATCCCATGGCAAGAGTTGTACAGTGACAAATATCCTGGCATAGAAAAGTATGAATCTATTATTAAACGATTTGAATATGTTGATCAATCTTCAACTCCGGTAGTATATAAAATTTTAGTAAATGAATTATCTGATAGGTCTGCAGAAGAAATAGATCATATCAAAGACACCATGCTGAATCACAAAGTTGTTTTTTGTGTGAGACCTTTTAGAGACATAATTATTTCTCTTTTGACCCGGCCCGCTATTAGACATTGGTTGGTTGCTAATAAACATCATAATGTTTGGCCAAACGGTGTAGAAAAAGACAAGTTTACAGATGCTATCACAATAAATGTGCCATACAACAAAAAATTAATTGAACAAGTCATCACACAAAAACCCAAACACATACACATGATGAAACACATGAAAGAATTTGTTGCTAACACACCAAATCATGTGACCATCAATTATCAAAAAGATCTTGAAAATCATGAATGGCTCAAACCGTTCTATGATCAAAGCAATCAACAGTATGTCAAAAATCCATTTGTTTGCACATTTGATTATGATGTAGATGCAATCATAGATCAGATCAAAAATAAATGCAATTATTGGTATTAAAATAGCAATTAAATAAAGCAACAATGCATTACGATCTTGACATAATCAAAGAAGAATTAAAAAATTTACCCAAGTACGATAAGCAGATTTATCTGCAAGGCACAAGCAAGGATATGGATCCTATCAATCCTACTGTGGGCGATAATTACTTGTTGGCAGACGCTGATGAAACAAATTATACAACACTGCTGTTTGATCTACCGTATATAAACTCTATTATCAATGAGCACAATCTCAGCAGAACACGAGTTATGAAAATGACTAGGAAAACCTGTTACTATTGGCATAATGATCACACACACAGACTGCATATTCCGGTGCTCACTAATCCACATTGTTTTTTAGTGTTTGAAGATGGACCGATATATCTGCCAGCCACCGGAGAAGCATATATCATAGATACCACCAAATATCACTCTGCCATGAATGCTTCTAAAGAAGACAGAATTCACATTGTTGGGTGTTTGCCTGCATAATGAAATACGACATAGTAATTACTTCAATACCTAAAATGGACCGTGACAAGCCAGCTCCAGGACCAGCATATCTCAAAAGTTTTTTAGAATCAAAAGGCAAACGAGTCAAAATCATAGACGGCAATCAAATAGAAGATCTTAATAAATTAGCATTGATTATTGATCAATATGAATATGATTGGTTGGGCATATCTGTGTTCTCATATCTACAGCACGAAGCAGCTATAGAACTTGGATCACAATTCGATCGTGTAGTGTATGGTGGCCCTGGCATCACCAGAGACTGGACCGAAGGCAACTACATTAGAGGAGAAGGAGAATATGCACTGTTAGAATTTTTGAATGGTAATCTAAATTATCCTGGCATCAATGGTATCCCACCTATACAAATAGACAACCTAAACGAATTACCTGCACCTGATTACAGCGACTACTTAGAGATGCACACATACAATTCGATGGTAGTATCTGGCTCGCGAGGCTGTGTGAGAGACTGTACATTTTGCGATGTTGCTAATCTGTGGCCAAAATTTAAATTTGTTGACGGCGAGCAGTTAGCAGATATGATGCATGATGTTGCAAAAAAATCCGGAGTTGATGCTATATCGTTTTCTGACTCTTTAGTGAACGGTTCAATGAAACAATTTAGATCACTGTGCAAAGCACTTGCAGATAAACCAAAAAAAATACTATGGAATGGACAATTCATTGCAAGAAAAGAAAACACATTTTCACCACAAGATTTTGACAATCTCGCCAACTCAGGATGTGAAAGTTTAACTATAGGAATAGAATCAGGATCAGAAACTGTAAGACATCATATGCGAAAAAAATTTAGCAATGAGGATATTGATTGGTTTTTGTCAAATTTGATCAGCAGAAACATACATGTCAAAATTTTGTTGTTTGTAGGATATCCTACAGAAACTGTTGCAGACTTTGACGAAACAAAAAAGTTGCTGACAAAATATTCACCACATGCAAAAAAACTATCTGTGTCAATCGATATAATGAGAATAGAACATGATACGCCAATTGAGTACGACTATGGTCATTTATACAACGGTGGAGGTCATGATTGGTGGAATGAACTATCAAATTATGAAACAAGATTAGAACGTTATCTTGAACTGTTTGATCATGCCAAAGCATTGGGATATGATTTTCCATATCATGCAGAAAACAAACGTCAAAGATTTGTTGAATTTCTACAAAACAGAGACACAGTGATCACTGGCGTGATATAATTTTTTCCACAGCATCAAACACAGACTGTTCAGGCCTTCTCTGCATCAACAATTTGTAATTGTGTTCAAGTATGTGATAGTTTTGTTGCACAAGTTTTTTCAAATTATCGGTGTGCATCGATGATAATTTTTTAACAAGATCGCACACAGCCGTCATGCGATTATGTTGGTCTTGTATGTCATCATAATCTTCACTCCACATGTGATCAAATGTTTTGTATCCAAGAGATTTTAGATACTGCAATGTGCCGGCGTTTGATAACAGTATGAATGGCATTTTCAGCAACATTGGCTTCCAAGTTTTTTCTGTGGTAAACAATGGCTCATTGGTTTGAAATGGTGTGTCTGTCACAACAAAAATTAAATTGTCTGTTGACAGCATGGTTGGCACTGTGTTCCAATGATTAACATCTTTGATCAGCATGGGTATATGACCTGATGATGGTTTAAGATCTGTGGCGCTGTTGTGATCATCAACATCATAGTTCAATGGCAACTCAGCATCATAGTGTGATGCATTGAAATCATGCAGTAGTCCTGCATCCCTCATTCTATACATAAACTCACGTCTGTGATATCTCGGTGTATAATTTAGGCACAAAAATTTTTTGTATGATGATTGAAATTTTTGGTTAACATCAATGTTAAAATTCATTCTTCTCACAGTGGTTTCTGCATAGTTCCATTGCACAAATGTAAAAAAATCACTAAAGTCACCATCGGGTGCATTTTCCAGCATGATGATTTTTTCAGGATGGCGAATACCTATACTCCGCAACAAGTTGTGTAATTTTTGTTCAATTGCATGATTGCCTGCATACTGTTCTTTGACATTGTGTATGAGAATTGCACATTTTCCATCATTAAAAGCATCAATCAGCAAAGGATCTAGTTGTTGAAAAAATTTTTCAATCATATCAGGTTGTTCAGTATACAGTTTGAAAATGTTTGGTTGTGGTGTGATCAAATACACAAAAGGATCTGTATCACACTGCATCCAACACTGTTTGATCGATTTCTTGACCACTGTGTAACCATTTTCTTGATACACTTGGTCCAACGGAGCATGATAGTCTGCGATAAACATGGGTCGTTGTTGTCCACCTGCAATATGATCATGCAAAAAAGGTCTCACAAATTTGTTCAATTTTGATTGATCTTCTTGGGCAAATACAATTCGATTCTTCATTTAATTTTATTCAAATTTTGTTTTTCATAATTAATTATAATGCATAATGTTTACCTTTCACAAATGAGCCTTGAATTGTCAGGCAGTAAATACTATTACTTTCCATACAGTGTTGGTGTGATATGGTGTTATGCACATACACATGAAGCAATCAAAAATAATTTTCAATTAAAAGAAATCATGTTTCGCAAAGAACCAATTCAAAACATTGTTGATCGTTTGGACAATCCACATGTGTTTGGTCTCAGCAGTTACATATGGAATTCAAACTACAATTTAGAACTTGCAAAAGCCATTAAAATGAAATTCCCCAACTGCAAGATTGTTGTGGGAGGACCCGATGTGCCAGACAAAGATGATGATTATTTTGTCAAACACCCTTATGTTGATTATCTTGTGCAACAGGAAGGTGAAATCAGTTTCACAGGTATTTTGAATCATTTGATAGGCAAACAAGACATTGATACAGTGCCTGGCATCAGTTACAACTACCACACCAAGAGAGTTTACACAGGCCCAAGTCAACGAATCACAGATCTCAGTGATATCCCAAGTCCATACACATCAGGCCTGTTTGATTCCATATTAGAAACTGCCAAAGCACAAAACATCGTCATGCAAGGCATCATGGAAACCAATCGAGGTTGTCCATTCAGATGCACATTTTGTGATTGGGGCGGCGTTACATTTAGTAAAGTCAAAACTTTTGATATGACAAGAATACAACAAGAAATTGAATGGTTTGCTCACAACAAGATAGAATACATTCACGACACTGACGCAAACTTTGGCATACTCAAAGACAGAGACATGGCCATCACTGACCTCCTGATTGCCACCAAACAAAAACATGGATATCCTAAAATCTTTGATTCATCATGGAACAAGAACAGCCACGATCACACAGTGCAAATTGCAAAAAAATTAATGGATGCGGGCATGCTGAGAAGATTCACAGCCAGTCTACAAAGCATGAATCCTGAAGTTTTGGAAGCAATCAAAAGAGTAAACTTAGATGGCACGCAGTTAGATAAAATTGTTTTCACTGCCAAAGAAAATGGACTTAATATTACCACTGAATTGATTGTAGGTTTGCCCAAAGAAACATATGATTCTTTTCGCTCTGGAGTTGCATGGCTGATGGAAAATGATTTTATGATAGAAGCATTTCCTCTCACACTGTTTGCCAACAGTGAAATGAACAACAAAGATTATCTACAACAGTATGGCATCATGTCAGAACCAACCAAAACATATTTTAGTAAATTCATTGATGAGTATCAAGACATGGTGGTTGGCACAGAACACATGCCACCAGAAACACTCAAAAGAGTATGGCTGTGGACTTGGTTGACCATCATGTTGCACTACACAGGCTTTACTCATTTAATTGGCAAATACCTAAAAAAACATTGTGATGTTGCATATGAGGATTTTTATGAAGAAATATTAGATTACAGTATTCAAAACAAAGATTTTCCACTGCACAAGTATGTGTTGGAATGGCAAGGATATGCTGACCTCAAAGAGTTTCAGTGGTTTACGGCTGGGTTTCCTTATCAACATGTGGTGACTGATATTGGTGTGCATAGCAGACAAAAATTTTTCCAAGGATTGAAAAAAATTTGTAAAAACCTTGCAAACAATCAGCACATTGAAGATGTCATTGCACTACAAGAGATATCACAGTCTACACTTGAACATAAACCTGTCAGCGAAATTACAACAGGTGCAAACTTGTATGAATACATAGAACACAATCAACCACTTGTAGAAAAACCCAAAACTTATTGTGTTGAGCAAGTAAGAATACATCATCCGACTTGGTTTGAATTTATAAATTTCTCAAGAAAAAACGGCAACTGGAAAGCAAAAATTAAATCAATCTGATCATCTGCCAACAATCATGTATCTGGTGTAATATTCTGTTGTCAACTGCTGTTGTTCCATGATGGTCAAATCAAGAGAATCAGCGAATTCTTCAAGACTGTGTTTGCAATTGGTGTGTTCTGGTAGAGCAAAGTAATTGTTGTTTTGCAACACCACCACTGTATTGGTTTGTTTCCGTGATAGGAAATTGTTCAGCACTTGATCTGAAAAATGTTCACAGGATGTTGACACAATGACGTCAAATTTATTAGGATTAAAATTTTCCACAGTCTGCCATTCAAACTGTATGTGAGAATCAGGATACAACATGTGACCAATTTCCATGCACTGTTTGTTGCGATCAAAACTCACCAGTTTGGTTATTTTATTGCCATAGTGTTCACGCAGTTTGTGTGCCATCAAACCAAACCATCCACCTGCCACGCACACCGAAAATTCATCTTTTAGTCCAATATAATTTTCTGTTTGGGCAACCAACCAATCTTTGCAGGCATGCTGTCTTGAATTTTCAGAATTTATGATGGCTTTGACCACAGGATCCTGTGCAAAATGATCAATGGTGTTAATGAGTCTATCAGACATAATCGTGCATACTTATGGGGCCTATAAGTATCACAGCAATGAAAAGAGTGGTATACAGCCTATACATCGATATTCCCACATCAGAATTAGACAATCAAGATCCCTACTTTTGGGACTCCATATCCAAATCAGAACGCACCAAAATTTCACTCAAACAAAATTATGATAGATTGTTACAAGTGAAACAAAAATATTGTAAACAAATTGGGGTTGACTTTCACATGTTTGAATATGATGATGCATATAAAAAATATGAACAATACTTCAAAGATGCATACCCTCAAATCACAACCTACAACATTGTCAATTTTTACAAAATACATCTGCTGTATGAATTAGCCAAACAGTATGATGAAATATTATACATTGACTTCGATGTGGTGCCCACCACTAACCAATCATTTTTTGATCAATGGGATTTGACCAAAGGTATTTGCCTGTTGGAAAACAACAAAGACGTCAACAAACGCAAATTAAAAATTTATGACATCAATCATTCTGTGAGAAGTCCCACTGCCAAATACTACAATGCTCAGGCCATGCTGTATCATCAAGGTCACAGTGGTCACAATGATGTGATCAACACAGGCATCATTGGTGCTTCAAGTCAGCATGTTGCTGATCTCAAATACTTTGATCAATTTGAGGACACGCTGGCACTAATGACAGAACTGCGTCAAGGTGATGGCATGTATCCACCCAACATTGTGAACATGTTTGGCTATGACAATGAAACTGTGTTCAGTTACAAACTGCAAACCACAGGTGTTCCTGTGCAATGGTTGGATGATGAATGGCACTATTTCTATGACATAGAAATGCACATACCCAACAACACCAAATTGATACACTGCATCAACAAACAGTTTGACTTTGTGTGGAGGTTTTATGAAAAATGTAATCTTTAGCATCTATGTGGACATCGCTGATGACAATTTGCAAAATCTCAGCAGTTACATAGGTGACGATGTGCCAAGATCTCTGCGAACAAAAAACAAGTTGGCACAATACTATCAACCTTTGGTGGACTGCAAAAAACAATATGCTGACACATGCGATGCAGACTTTGTGATGTTTCATGCAGATGACCAATACACAAAATTTCTACAATCCATGCCCAACAGCATCTACGAATTTGACAAGATCAATCACTACAAACATCATCTGTTGGAACTGATGTCGCATGAATACGACAATGTGCTGTATATGGATTTAGATGTGGTGCCTGTCACTCAAACATCTTTTTTTGATGCACACGATTTGTCAAAATTTTGTATTCACTGTGCAGATGCATCACGCAGTGCAACCTGGGGCATGCTGAATGGCGCTGTGGCAAGACAATTGCCCTGTGAAGAACATGGCATTCCGTTGACCTATGAACATGCTGTGGAACATCACATTGACCAATATCATTGGTACATGAAAAAATTGTGCAAAGATGCCATGCTGTTGTGTGAAGGACTCAACGATCCCAACAATCTGTTGGCCAACACAGCCATCATGGGCGGCAGTGCTTCAGCCATACAAGCAGTGAAATACTTTGAAAGACTGCCCGACATGTTGCAGGTGTTTGATGATGTGATCAATGAATGTGCAATGGGGGATGTGATCACATCAAAATTTTTTGTGAACAACGAAGTGTTCATGTCCTATATCATCAACAAATATCAACTGCCTTGCACATTTTTGCCTTCCGAATGGCACTACATTCAACTGCCTGAATACACCAACTTTGTCAGCAAGAGTGAAGCACACTTGTGGCATATCATTGACAAACGATTTGAAAAAATATGGAAAGATCATGTATAAAATCCGCAATTTAAATGTGTTCATTGACCTGTCCACTTATTGTAATGCAGGATGTCCGCAGTGTCATCGCACAGACAAGAATGGTTTGGGCAAAGCAGAATGGTTGCCACTCATACAGTGGAGCATTGATGATTTCAAACGAGCATTTCCTCCCAAGGTGTTGGATGTGTGCAATGTGTTGAACATTTGTGGCACATGGGGAGATCCCTTTATGAACAAGGACATTGACA
>Ga0255751_10003574_pt1 | contig 14231 bp, 17 predicted proteins | sample 071ome_20_FD_179951 | JGI IMG/M metagenome (GOLD analysis project Ga0255751, IMG submission 179951) | Coastal salt marsh microbial communities from the Groves Creek Marsh, Skidaway Island, Georgia - 071412BT metaG (version 2) | ecosystem: Environmental > Aquatic > Marine > Intertidal zone >...
AAACTGGTAAGAAGGGTGATCAACGCATAATGGCACAACAGATTTTGAACATAGGAGCAACGGCTAACGACGGTACAGGTGATGCTTTACGTGTCGCAATGGACAAGGTTAACGACAACTTCGATGAAATATACGCATCACCGTTATTCGTAGAAGACATAACCATAAGTGGCAACGAGATCCGGGCCAACAGGTCCAACGACGACCTGGTGCTGTCACCCAGCGGAACTGGTTCAATTTCGATGCCTGCGATCAGAATCAACGACAACAACATAGAGGCCACTAGGTCCAACGATGACATAAATCTCGTGCCTTCTGGGACTGGAACAGTCTCTATCGGAGATATCAGAATAGTTGATAACACCATACGAACAACATCTGGTTCTAGCCAAGATTTACAAATAACAAACCTGGGAACAGGACAAGTGACCATAGATTCATCGCTGTTGATTGATTCAAATATCAATATCAAAGACAACGAGATAAAAACTATTCAGAGTAACTCAGACTTATTAATTACGCCTGCAGGTACAGGACAGGTTATCATTGACAAGGTCGACATCAATAGCGGTAGCATAGACAACACAGTAATAGGGGCCACTACGCCACTGGCGGGCACTTTCACCACAGTGACGGCAAATTCATCGGCCAGCATAGATGGTGTAGTTATACAAGATAACAAGATATCAGCAACATCGAACGCAGACCTGGAACTTTCGTCCGCAGGATCAGGAACGGTGATACTGAATGGTATAAGTTTTCCAACTGCAGATGGATCTGCCGGTGATGTCATAAAAACCGACGGGAACGGAAACCTAGGATTCGCTACAGCGAGTGCTCAACTAAATCACTCAGACATCAACGACAACACAACGACTGTGGCGTCATCCACCACATCAGTGATTGACACTTTCGACACCGCGACCTATAGGAGTGCCAAATACTACATCTCCATATCAGACACCACCAACGGCAGGTACGAGATGGTGGAGGCCAACGTTGTACATGGACCTAGTGCGGACAGCACCACGGAAGCCTACATCACAGTGTTTGGTGAATTGTCGAATTATACAAGTGATGGCTCCACTTTACCCATAGCACAGTTTACAGTAGATGTACTGAATGGCAATGTAAGACTCAAAGCGACGAACATCACCAGTGATAGCACTGTGTTCAAGTTCCAGAGGATCTTGATAGACTTATAAAATAAAGTAGTGTAAATTACTTACAAACCACGAATGAAAAGAAACAACAGAAGACCACACCACAAGTCACCTCGATCAGAGATCGCAAGGCTGGAAGAACAGCTCAAGCGTGCCACGGACGCAGTTGATCGTGAGGGCATAAGACAGCACATAGAACACTGGCAACGCACCCAGAACGACAGGCGCTGATCTCCAATAAATACCCGTGTAAGGAGTAAGATCAATGGCAACACCGGTGTGGACTACCACAGCAGGCAAACTGGCCACATTCAACGAGGACAGTTCGTATTCACTACAACTGGAGGCGAACACCAGTGACTCAACGGCCATAACTTACTCAGTGATAGCAGGAAGCCTGCCCTCGGGCATGAGGGTGACATCAACGGGCCTACTGACGGGCACTCCGGCCCAGGTTGCCAAGAGAACTCTTTACACCTTCGTCGTGCGAGCCACGGCCGGTGCCCAGATCACGGACAGGACTTTCTCAATAGACATCGAGGGACAGGACGCGCCCGTGTTCACCACGGCGTCAGGACAACTACAGTTAGACGATTCCACCAGGGTGGGACTGTACTGGGTGTTGGACGGAGAGTATGTGAACTTCCAGTTCCAGGCCACGGACATTGATACCCGACTGGGTGGGGAGATAAAATTCGAGGTCATTTCAGGCATACTGCCACCGGGCCTCACGCTCAGGGAGGATGGCTTACTTTCAGGCACATGTCAATTGACGGATGACTACTTTGAGGATTCGACTAGGCAGATAGCGATGACCTTCCCTATCACGGTGAGGGTCAGTGACAGCACATCCGTGACCACACAGGAGAATTCAATATTCGTTTACTCGGCCGCGTACTGGAATGTCAACAATCCAAACATCACCATCGACATGACCGAAATCAACAATTTCCCGATCACCATGGATCACACATCACAGCGTAGGCCGGTGTTCACCACCGACTCAGCGCTGGGCACGTTCAGGCATGACAACACCCACGTGATCAAGATCGACGTGGATGACGCGGACTCCACTGGCAGTGACCTAGTGTATTCTAAGGTAGGAGGAACTTTCCCTCCAGGAATGAGCGTGGATCCCAACTCCGGTGAGGTTTTTGGATACGTGCCCAGACAGGGCGAGGTCACACAGGACTTCTCGTTCACGCTGAGGGCAACAAGGACCATGCCAACGGGGCAACTGGTGTACTCTGATAAACTATTCACCATGACCATAATAGGTGACCTAGACATAGGGGTGACATTCACCACCGCAAGGAATGTGGGCACACTGACGGCAGACATACCCAGCACACTTTCAATCGAGGCAGAGGCGGATGAACCCAACAGGGTCTTATCATATTCGGTAACTGGTGGAGCACTGCCGACGGGGATTACACTGTCGCCCTTGGGCAACCTCGTGGGCACTATAGATCCCAGCGACTTCACAGACTCCACAAGGACCTTCACGTTCACGGTAACTGTAAGTGACCAGTACCAGACGGCGGCCGCGATCAAGGAATTCACACTGACGATCAACATACCATACACCACAATTGAATATGGTGACATGATGGGACACGCCACGTCATTCGTAGACCAAAACATTTTTTACAACATAGCACAAGATCCCAACATCAACTCACCGGAAGAGATCTATAGACCAGAGGACTCAAACTTTGGTATGAAACTGAGACCCGAGATGCTGATGATGGCGGGAGTGGAGGCGCAGACACTCACAACCTTCCAGAACCAGATGGAGTTGAACCACGCACCCATAACACTTTGGTTCGGTGACATCAAGACAGCGGTGGCCAAACAGAGCGGAACTGTTCTGTATGAAGTTATATACATAGACATAGTTGACCCATTTGTCAACAACGAGGGCGTCGAAACCGGTGCCACAACCATCAGGCCCAACGCTGTGGAGAACATGAGGGACAGGATCAAGGCCCTAGGACACGACGAGTGGACATTCCTGCCGCTCTGGATGAAAACCGAGCAGGCCGGACAGCAAGGCCCATTGGGGTATGTCAAGGCAGTTCCTGTACTTTACTGCAAACCAGGGACCTCCGCCAAACTTAAGAAACGTATAGAAGACCTTAATCTCAACTTTAAAAACATCGATTTCATCATAGACAGATACACGGTCAGCAAAAGCAAGATGTCACCGGTATCATTCATTGGTGACGGATCAACTCTGTCTTTTGAACTGAACGAGATAGTGCACGAAGAAGATATTTTGGTAAAAGTGGGTTCAACAACACAGACACGCGATGACACCGGTGATGGCACAGATTACCATATCACACACGACGTGGAAAATCAACGAACAACCATTGTTTTCAATGTGGCGTCAGTGCCCGCGGACGGAGATGTCATCAGGGTGGAGAGATTGAACGATAAATACCTAAGATTTAGGGACATAACATAATGGCGAGCAACATAGTACCAGGAAACATAGACGGGACGTATCCGGTAGCCGGACAGGACAACAGTTCACAGGGCTTCAGGGACAACTTCAACGCGATCAAGAACAACTTCACCGAGGCCAAGACCGAGATCGAGGCCCTACAGTCAAACAAGGCCAGCCTTAATGCTTCAAACGATTTTTCAGGAAACATAGTATCAGATGCACAGTTCAAAGACAATTCCGAGACCGTGTATGCGCATGGTTCCATAGACGGAACAATTACACTAAACCATGAGAACGGACACTATCAGACACTGACTACAACAGGAACGATCACACTAGGATTTTTAAATCTACCAGCCACAGGCAAACTGGGCAGGATCATACTGGATGTCACAGTGGCATCAACGGCTCACACTATCACAATACCCAGTGCGGTATTAGTAGCAGGAAATGTTTCAGGAGGTGACGGCAGTTCAGACACAATCACTGTGCCCACTTCAGGCAGATACCTGTACGAGTTCATGAGTCCAGACGGCGGCACAACCATACTGATGCATCAGTTAGGCAACAACTACATCTAATAGGAGGTAGTGATGTATTTCCATCCATTACAAGAAGAGATAGCAAACATGAGCGAGGAGGACATCTCCAAGCGTATAAAAGAACTTTCGAGGAAGGTGGCCATAGCGAGGAGGGGAAGGAATCCTGAGATGCTGGCCAATCTACAACAGGCACTCATGACCTACCAGAACGCCATCCGAGAGAGAAGGATCGAAGAGTGGCACAAGAACAACAAGAAGTTAAGGAACGAACCAGATATCGGAGACCTCATCAACATCGACTAGTAAGTAAACTAGATGTCAAACAGTTTCAGTTGGAAGACTAAATTCAAGAGCATAATCATAGTGGACGGAGAACTGTTCCCCAACGAGTACTCGGTGGAACTGCACCTCACACCACACACTGCTGACCTCAAGGAACAAACGGCATACTTCGACAGGCTCAAGAACCTGTTCGAACAGGTGTTCGCCAACACCGTGACGACCTGGCGTGAGGAGAAACTGTATTCCGTGCTGAGGTCCAACAGCACCAACAGGTTCATTGAATTACCAAGACCACCCTATGACCAGATCATGGCCGCGGTGTGCTACTGTAAGGCCAACAGCATATTGGACAGCAAGATCATAATAGAGAAGATCGCACTTAGTTCATGGCAGGGCGATGGTATTACCTACACGGTTGACAAGGACAGCAAAGAGCTTATACTGTTAGATAGGCCTGACTGGTTCTCGGCTGAATACAGCCAGTTCGACCCATGGTGGTTGAGGCCAGACACGGCTACATATGATGAGGAACTTGACAAGGGCATATACACAGGACACTTTAGTTGGACTAACCAGAAGATCGTCGTTGACAAACAGCACCAGGAACATGCTAAAATATTCGAGTTCAACCCAAAGGTGCTAGATGGCGGAAAAGACAAAGACAAATGAACACGGTGATGTGATCTTCTCTGAAGAGGACGCACTAGAACTACTCTACACTGACCCAGACTTTGACATATCACGACTGTTCTTCGAGGATACGGAAAAGTACTCATCGGCATTGAAAGAACTTGGATTGGATCTCCCAAGCATAAACACCACACCAGACAGAGAACCTTTAGCAGAATTTGACAACAAAAATATCAACAACTGGCACATGCCGGAGAAGTATTACCAAATAAATGTTCTACAATGGTTGTTGGAACGATGTCAGAACAACGAAGAGAAATTACGTGTGCAGATGGAATACGACCTTTTCGAGAAGAAGAAATTTGTCCGAGTGCTACAGTTCCTGATCTACTTCGTGGACACACTCAGGGCCAACAACATAGTGTGGGGTGTGGGCAGAGGCAGTAGTGTGGCCAGTTTCTGCCTGTTCTTGATCGGAGTACACAAGATTAATCCCCTGCTGTACAATTTGGACATCACCGAATTCCTGAGATGATAAGTAATCAATATAGGAGCATATTAAAATGGTAGCAAGACCCACAAGAAAAAGAATGTACAGGACCATGCAGGGACGCATGGTAGACATAGAGAAACTACGAGCGGCCAACGAGAACGTACAGGCGGTCGGAAACATGAACGTAAATGCGCGTGGAGACATTTTAGGACCAGGTGGACAGATAGCGACCAAGAAAGAGACAGTCATAAAGAAATACTACGAGCAACCTAGGGGCATGGTGGACGACACACCAGCAAGGGCCAAGCCCACACCAGCACCCAAGACTCCACCACAAAAGACCGTGCAGACGATGACACCCGTCGCCAAGACGGAAGTCAAACAACAGCCAGCACCAGAACCGGTAGTGGCACCCAAGATCGAGGCGGAACCCACACCAGTGGCCACATTCAAACCCAAGACAGAGAGCACGGAGAAAAAAGGCATAGACGCCGCTCTTGACGGATTGGAATAAATCTGCTAACATAGTCCAATATGGGACAGATAGAAGACCTACAAGCAAAAGGATTTGGATCACACGGTGGCAAGCAATACACCGTTGACTACGACATCACACCACTGAAGAAAAGAGTGTTGGTTTCAGACATGCAGTTTGGAGCAACAAAATCGAAGGGTGGAATCATCTTACTTGACGACGATGGCACGGAAGCGGGCATACACCCAAGATGGGCCAAAGTGTACGCGGTTGGCAAGGAACAGGAAGACGTCCGCGTGGGCGAATGGCTACTCGTGGCACACGGCAGATGGTCAAGGGCACTCAAGGTCAAGAAGGCAGGCGAGGAGTTGGAAGTGAGGATGATAGACGAGAATGACATCCTGTTGGTATCCGAGGAAGAACCAGACTTCAACAACAGGCAGGCCGGCTACATCAACACTGGCGGAATGAAACAGATGACTTCACTGCCGGGCAATGACTAAGGCGATCCAAGTAGAAATCAAAAAATTAGTGACAATGGCGGACATAGGCCTGGGCGTTGAAAGGCCGTTGAACAGAGAAAAGAGGACCTGGATAAAATCACTCACCAAGAACAAGACACAGAAACCTATACTGGTTGCCCCAATAAAGGATTCAGGATACTTTATATTACTGGACGGTTGGCACAGGGTACAGGCACTGAAGAAGCAACGCAAGAAGACAGCGGTCGCAATAAAATTACCAGTCGCACAGGGCCTACAACTGGCAAAGGCAAACAAGATCCTCAGAGATGTTGACAGGGACAGCAAATTCCGGTTAAAAGTATCCGGATTGATTAACGATTGGGCACAATCACAAATTGACAAATAATCAATCAGTGCTATAATTGTAGTATGATACAGCGTTTTGGCTTCTGTTGCAAATGGCTCAATGACGAGTCGGAGTTTGGCGGCATGAAGGTGAACGCCAAGGACCGTGATCTCAACGGCAGATCGACCACGATGCGTTGGTTACGTGAACACAAGGAAGAGGCCGAACAGCGACAGTGGGACATCATGACACACAACACCACGGCCGCACGTAGGTTGATAGAACGAGTGGGCACACTGCCACCCGAGCGCAGGATGGTGAGGCTGGGTAGCGAGATGCTACAGGGCTACACCGAGAAGGACTGGAAGTCATGGTGGCAACAACGAGACATACAGGATCATCTAGCGAATTTGTTCGCACCAGTGGGCGAGATGGCACGTAAGTTGGATGTGAAAGTATCATTCCACCCAGGCCAGTTCTGCGTGTTGGCATCAGATACGCCGGACATCGTGGAACGTAGCATAGAAGAATTCGAGTACCACGCGGACATGGCCAGATGGATGGGCTTCGGCAAGACATTCCAAGATGGTTGCAAGATCAACGTACACATTTCAGGTCGTCAAGGACCAGACGGCATCAGGAAGGCATTACCCAAATTATCACCGGAGGCGAGGAACCTCATCACAATCGAGAATGACGAGATGGGACACGGACTTGAGAAGAGTCTGGAACTGGAGAAGGATCTAGCACTAGTGCTGGACATCCACCATCATTGGATCCGTGACGAGGAATACATCCAGCCCACAGACGACAGGGTCAAACGTGTGATAGACTCATGGCGTGGACAGAGACCCAGTATGCACTACTCTTATTCACGAGATGAACATCTCGCAGTGGCAGGACTTGGCGATCGTACACACACAGAGATGCACGACATCAAGATGTTGTTGGAGCGTGGTTGCAAGAAACAGAAACTGAGGGCACACTCGGACCTGTTACCAAACAAAGCGGTAAATGAATGGGCACTGAGTTTCTCCGAATACTTCGACATACAGGTGGAAGCCAAGGGCAAGAACATGGCCGCCGAGCAACTTTACCAACAAAGTCTAGAAAAAAATTAAAAAAGTCCAAATTTTAGTCGACTTTATGTAATAATTCATATATAATAGTAGTGTATTTTGCAAAGAATACATTTAACATAACAAGTGCCACCGTCCAAGTGACATCGGCCATAAGGAGAAAGACATGAGCAACAAACTCAAATTTGCAAACACGGGTCCACAGTTGGCCCACATCATCAAAGATCACCCAAGATGGACAGCGATCGCGGAAGCGGTCAGAAACATGATAGAAGCATCGACTTCTTATTACAAAAAGGGTGAACCAATAGAACTTAAAATCAGGAAGTTAGACATCGCGGCAGGACTCATAGGGTACGAGGAATCCAATGGTGCGGTAGTGGACAGATTCAAGGACAAGTTGAGTTTCTTGAACCCGGGTGGAATGACTGCAACCGAACTTGACACAGCGTTTTGCCAGATAGGATCCAGTATCGGAAAAGTTAATTCCATCGACAGAAACTACGGACAAGGAATCAGAACAGCGACCCTGTTCTGGACCGACCTTTTATGTATAACCTACAAAAAGGATACAGACCTAGCACACTTTGTTTGGTTAGGGAAAGAAGACCTTACAGGTAACGATTTCACCATCGACATAAAATCAAGTGAGGGTGTGGACAACGTGCAGGAATGTACAGATTGGGTAAAAGCAAATGCTGTTGCCAGAGAATACAATCTCGAAGAGGACTTCACAGAAGTTATATTCCTTGGAAAGGACGCGGATCCAACACAGGACACTTTCGTGAATCCATACGGCAAGGATTCATCACCAAGTGCTTTATGGATCAGGAAAGCACTTTACACAAGATTCTGGAAACTACCGCAGAATGTGAAATTGCTGTTAAGCATGAACGTATTGAAAAAAGAAACTTCAGCGATGGGTTATCGTGAGTTCATGACATTCATGGAATGTCTCGATTACGACAACAAGAACATCAAAGAAAGACCTAGAGTTGACATCATAAAGTCTGCCACCTCAGGTGCGAGAATACACTACATCCACGATGTGCAGGTGGAACAGGATAGAGAAAAACCAGGTCCATACTCGACTGCTAAAGCCAATGACAACGGTTGGAGTGGCGGAAACGTAAGTGGCATAATCATGGGTAACGAAATGTACAATGTCAAAAGCGAATCAGCACAAGAACAAAGTGCATTGATCAAAATTGGCATACAACAGAACTTTAGGAACTTTAAGATTATGTATGAGTTGCCTGCAAATGCTGGGTACACGTACGATATGTACAGGACCACTGTTCTGCAAGGACAAGATGCTGTGTTGTTTGATGATGAGGAAGTGTTGCAGGACATAGTCGACTGTATGCCAGAATGGTTTAAGAAGTTAGTGGAAAGCACAAAAATGCACACACGTAAAGATCTAAATTCAGAGATCATAAACAGACTGCAGTTACAGAAAAACCTACTGAATCCGTTGAAGGGATTAACACAGAAGATAAAAAGGAAAACTAGGACCCCTAATGATGTTGATGATGATGACACAAATAAAAAGCGTAGAAGACCGTTCATCAAAAACAGATCAGGTGATAAAAAGCAAGGCGATCCTGCCATTCCTGCAATAGTGCCAAACCCATCGGTGACGGAACCTTACTTTGCCAAAGTCGAAGGTACCATGCAGAACACCACTGTGTTCACTAATCCAGAATGGAAAAACTTGGAAACTCTGGCCACTGACATAGATCCAGACAAGGACAAGGGCAGATGGTATCTAAGGGCGAAGGTTTTACTAGAGCAGGAGTTTACCATTTGCGCGGTCATATGGTATCTTAATGCTTTGAGTGAGAACTTGAAGGACAACATCACTGCCGATGAGTACAAGGACACCATAAAGCCTAGGTCAATCAACATGTATCTGATGGCAATACAGACATCTATATATGACACTGTGAAAAGACAGGTGCTTAAAGAGTACAAGGATGATGCAAGGGCAATTAAGATGTCTGGTGACGCAGATCCCGAAGTACTGACCAATGGCAAATCAGCACTTGACGAGAAGTTTGTCAAGGCAGGGGGAACGTTGCCAACTGCGAACGGGCAAGTTGGAACAATGGTATACCAAGACCCAACAATCAAATAAAAAAAGACAATCATGGGCGGCGTGAAGTCGCCCATATTATAAAGGAGAAAACAGTTGAACAATTATTACGACAGCCGAGAACTGGACCTCATAGGCCATGATGTCTCATTCGCGATTGAGGACGCAGAAGAAAAATTACGGAAGTTGGGAGTTCCCCAACCTGAACTGGTGGCCATAAAACTGGCCATAGTGTCCGCGGTGGCTCCTTTGCCTGAACTGCCATACACATTCGGTGCCAAGTTGAGTCAAATCCGAGAAATCAAGGAGCAGATAGACCGGTTGCACGATGCGTTGCAGAAGCAGGCAGACAAAGAACTGGAAGTATCTAAGCACACTAACGTGGTGTATGTGAACTTTAACCATGGGAGGAAGATATAATGGCGTACAGAGTTTGGAGACCAGTAATCACAGCACCCGTCAAGAAAGCATCAAAAAAAGGTAAAAAATCAAAGATGCTATCAGCGGCATCTCAGAGGAGGGCAGAGGACATACTGAAACTGATAAGGTCACGGCAGTCTATCAACATATGGCATGGATTTCCCGAACGTGAACCTGTCTCAAACAGGCCCATGGACAATGACAATTGGCAAAAATTTAAAGGGACCTTCGTGGACTTGTATGGTGGTGAGAAGGTAAAAGAGACCGGAATGACCGACAGTGAGTTCTGGGAATGGTTCAAGACTGGTAAAAGAGAACTGGACAAGGTAGAAGGAGCCAAGTTAAGGCAACTTTTGGAAGAACTGCACTCCAAAGAAGACGATTAATTGTCTAGACAATCAGACCAAATTGTCGTAATATACACGTATGAAAGAGTTATGGGTAGAAAAATATAGACCAAAGACTGTTAAGGAATACGTGGTCAGGGATGAAACACAAAAGAAACAGATAGAGAGTTGGGTACAGGAAAAATCTATACCTCACTTATTGTTTCATGGTTCACCAGGTACAGGCAAGACCACACTTGCAAAAGTATTGCTGAACGAATTGGAAGTGACCAGTTATGACATACTGCACATCAACGCCGCGAGGGAGACTGGAGTTGAGGAAGTAAGGAATAGGATAACGAACTTCATACAGATTATGCCTTTTGGAGAATTCAAGTATGTGTTGTTGGACGAGGCTGATTACATGTCACCCAATGCACAAGCGGCTTTGCGTGGTGTGATGGAAGAATATTCCAATAGTGCGAGGTTCATACTTACGTGTAACCAGTATCATAGGATCATTGAGGCCATAAAAAGCAGGTGTCAAGGATTCAAGATGGACACGCTCGACAGAACCGAATACACCGCTAGAGTGGCTGAAATACTTGTTGCAGAAAAAATTGATATAGATATCGACACTGTGGACACGTATGTAAGATCATGCTATCCGGATCTGAGGAAATGCATCAACGCAGTTCAGCAGAATGTCAAGGACGGAAGATTATACCCACCGGCCTCACAAGAAAGTCTGCAACAGGACTGGATGAATCAAATGGTGGAACTGTTCAAACAGGGACGGATACAGGAAGCAAGGAAACTGGTTTGTGCCCAGGCCAATCCACAAGAATGTGAAAGCATATACAGATGGTTATACGACAATCTAGATTTGATATCAAAGGATGAGGACCAACAGGACAAGGCCGTGCTAATTATCAAGCAAGGACTCGTTGATCATCCGTCCATGGCAGATCCGGAAATCAACCTTGCGGCAACAATGATAAAACTAGCGAGGTTATCAAATGGGTAGCAAACACAACAAGAAGAGATACTTCTGCGTGAAGTACATAATAAAGGCAGACAAGAAGTTTGACGAGTTCGTTGAACTGTCCAAGAAGAAGATTGGCACTGGCAAGATGAAGGAATACACTGTGGTGTTGGATCTCGTCAACAAGGAAGTGATCAAGAACGAACTACCAGGCATACCAGTGGCCCAAAGGGACCAGATCCCCTATGAACGCATAGAACAGCACTACCGTCAGTGGTACGCTGATGCTATGGATCAGTTCGTCAAATAATCAAGCACAAACACGTCTAAGAAAGGCCAGTTGCTGTGCCTTGAAGACCTTCCTCAGCACCCTGCGTCGCCTACGATCCTTCTGTTTCCGTATCTTGAGCCAGTCCTGGTTCAGCATGTACATCTTGACTCGCTTGTCGAATACACGCTTCTTCCTCATTAGTTTCCACAGTTTGCGTTGAAACAGTGGTCGCAGTTGTAGGCTCTGATATGGTAGCATAGGGCTCCTCGTAGGTTGTGTTTGATTGTGATTTGATGTGTCTCTGTAGTGGACTCATGTGCAATTACTTACTATCAAATTACCAGATAAACTATGCATATTTTACAACACACTCTTTTAAGATAAATAACACTTGCTATGCATGACGTCCTAGATATCATTAAAAATGTACAATCACTATACGCGGTGGGTCCTACCCTATCGATACTGAAGGACTTCGAGCGTGTAATCGACGAATTAGACGTCTACGTGTTCAAGAACTGGGAGGACGGCGAACTGCTGTCTGGACCACAGGATTCAAGACACTTCGTCACATGTAGTTTCATGTGGCCAGCGGACAAGATGCCTGACCCAGCGGGAGGACAGAGATTGCTTGACCGTGGATGCAAGGTATTCTACAAAAAGGACGAATTGTTGAAGCCGAGACAGATCAAAGGACCAGAGGACTACAGGCCTGGCACCACAAAGGGCAAGATCGACAGCCATGACATATGGGTGGTGGAGATCCGTATGCCCAAGGAACTGATCGGTAACTTCAAACACGGCAAGGACGAGATTGAAAGCCAAGATGCAACAGACGAGGCATCTGGAGAATTAAGTAATCTAAATGACATTTCTTAACGAAGGACTGAAAGCCGGAGACCTAGACGGAGTCGTAAGCAAACGATTCTCGGTGGACCAATTCAAATCCAAGATGGGTGACGACAGGAACATCATGGTCCTCGCATTCACAGTGGATGGACAGGCGCCAGCCAAGGACCTGGAGAGATTCGCGGAGACCGGATACAAGGAAGTGTTGGATGCTGACGCCACGCCAGGCACGCTGGAGGACGGCAAGCACAGGGTGTTCGTGGAGTTCGCCAGGACGGAGAAGGTGGACCGAGACATCAGGAAGTTCCTGGATGACTTATCAAAATTAACAAACATAGACACATTCGAATTCACTTACCACAAGGACCCAATGCCTTTCGAGGCATCCGCCAAGAACCTGGCAGACATACTGCCAAGAACACCCATAGCATACACACAAAAGATACAGGGCATGAGATTGGGAGAGGTCAAGACGTTCTTTGACAAGTTCCAGATGATGGAATTCAAACTGGACAACAATATAGTGACAATCAAAAAACAGAACGCCGACACACTGAAATTCGAACTACACGCTTTCGGTACAACCAACATGATTATGAACGAGGTAAAAGCATTCAGATTGGACGAATCGGCAATCAGCGAGTGCATTTGGCTGACCAAGTACTTCGGACCTTATCAGATCACAAAGACCACAGAAGACAGATTCATTTTCAGCAAGGGGGGTGAGTCAGCCCTACTAAGTAGGATATAATGACGAGATTAAGCACAAATTTCACATTGCAGGAATTCACCAAGAGCCAGACTGCCCTTAGACAAGGCATTGATAACACCCCAGGTGAGGAACACCTCGCTAACGCAAAAGAACTTTTTGAGAATGTAGTACAGAAGGTCAGGGATCAGTTTGGTGTCACAGTGATCAACTCAGGCTACAGGGGACCTGCCTTGAACGAGGCAGTGGGAGGATCAAGCAAGTCACAGCACTGCAAAGGTGAAGCGGTGGACATAGAATGTCCGGGCACACCCAACTATGACGTGGCCAAGTGGATCGAGGACAACCTAGACTTCGACCAACTGATATTGGAATTCTACACGCCAGGCGTACCAGACTCGGGTTGGGTACACGTTTCATACAAGTCAGAGGGCAATCGCAAGAGTGTGCTGACTGCGATGAAAGAGAACGGCAAGACCGTCTACAAGCCCGGCCTCATACAATAAATACTACTATTATGTTTTCAACGATTAAAATGGCGATAGCCATAATGCTGATCACCGGCATCGCGGGTGCGGGCGTGTACGTGATGAAACTGCGTGCGGACAACGCCACGCTGAAAGCCAACCAGATCGAACTGGAACGTGGCA
>Ga0255751_10003581_pt1 | contig 14224 bp, 14 predicted proteins | sample 071ome_20_FD_179951 | JGI IMG/M metagenome (GOLD analysis project Ga0255751, IMG submission 179951) | Coastal salt marsh microbial communities from the Groves Creek Marsh, Skidaway Island, Georgia - 071412BT metaG (version 2) | ecosystem: Environmental > Aquatic > Marine > Intertidal zone >...
CTCCTTCTACTAGCATTACTGCAAGCGGTAACTCAGTAACCTTTGGTAATCATTCTGCTATGAATGCAGATCAGGCTTCAATAACCTATACTATTACAGTTAGGAATGAGGCTAACGATGGTGATGAAACCTACACCAAGACTCAATCCTTTAGTAAGTCCAAAAAGGGCGATATAGGCACAACAGGCGATGTTGGTCAAGCAACTAATGTTGTATTTATAAGAAGTTCGACTGCTCCTACAACGCCTTCTGCCTCGTCTGGTGTCCCTACTGGATGGTTTGATACAATAGCACAAACTACTGGAACTAACTTTCTATGGTCTTCTTTCGGAGTTAGGGCAGCTTACTCTCCAAGCGGACTCGCAGGTAATTATACTTGGTCTGATCCCGTTAGGGTCGAAGGAGAATCTGCTACTGAAATTGTAATATACAGGCTTTATAATTCTAGTACTACTTGGACTACAACTTCAGCACCAGCAGGAGGAACTTACAACTTTACTAACAGTACTCTTACAGCACCTACTAATTGGTCTCAAACGGCTCCTGCTATAAGCGCGGATGGCGATATAATTTACAGATCATCAGGTGTTGCAACTGGCGCACCTAATGAAACCTCTGCTAGCATAACCTTTAGCACTCCTGCTATTTATGCTCAAAGAACGGACGGAGCAACTGGCGCTGCCGGACCAACTGGCGCTGACGCTAGTGAGTATGCCTCATTAAATTATGATGATTTGTATCTTTATGGCGGAAGCAATGGTGTATCCCCCATGGCGACTGGTGATGGAGACTATCTTTTACTTCAAACATTGACCTCGGGAGTTCCGGCAAGTGGTACATTATCTATTGATTCTAACAATATAATATCAAGTTCTTCAGGTAGTTTTGCAAATAGATATAGTCAACTTGTGCCAAGCACTAATGTTGATATAACCCACATAGGGTTGTTAAATCCTGATGAAAATACTACTAACTCTACTAACCAATTAAATAAATTGTCAACTGTTAAAGCTGGTTCGATTATTAAATATACTTTCGGCAGTAGTTCGCTTACATTTGAAGTAACAAACGTAGATTTTGTAAAAGAAATTGCTACGGGCAAAACTCTTTACATGTTTGCTGTAAATCGATTATCGGGAACTATGACTCTTCCAGGTTTTAGCGATAATATTGACGTTGTATTTGAGATTAACTATCAAAACAAAGGCAGTGATGGCACTATGATTGTGCTTAACGGTGCAGATTATGTCATCGATAACAGAGACCCAACACTTAATGACTCAACTAACCAAACATTGTTTAGTGAGTCTTTTGTTGAAGCTAACCCTATTAACAGCATGAACGAAATACCTAGCACTTCTAAAGCTTGGGGTAGATTCATTAACTCAACTAACTCTGATCAGACATCTTATCGTGTATGGAACGCTATTACTCAAACATGGTCTGACCATGCATTAGACTTTGATGTTCCTGCTATTTTTGCGCCTACTGTTATAAGTAAAGAATCTGTTTCTCAACACTTTTCGGCACAAATTATTTATGCTAACCAATTGACGATTGAAGATAACGTTGTTTATGGCGATGGTGGTGGATGGGCCGTTGGTAAAAAATCTTACAACGACCAAGAAGACGGTCTTTGGATTGGAAACCCTAACGGCGTTCAGGAATTTGCTATTGCAACAGGTGCAAATAAAGGTACAACTTCAGAACACGGTGTTGTGTTTACTGTTGATGAAACTAAATTAATTAACCCTAAAATTACAAAAGGTCAACGTCTAGTTTCTACTGTTACTACTTTAACAGGCGCAACTAGTCAAACTGAAGCAATTGCTGCTAGTGTTGTAGAATTAAACATTGAAGGTGTTGGCGGCGGTGGCGGCGGTGACGGTGCTCAAGGTGCTGGTTCACCAACTGCAGGTGGAAGCACTACTTGGATACTCACACGCGACCTTGACAGCACGACTGTTGCTTCTGGCACCTATTTAGGTGGTGCCGCTGGTAACGGTACAGGTTCCGATAAATTCCGTGGCGACCCTGGCGTTGCTTCTGCTTATGCAGCGGGGGGTGCTGGAGGCGGCTCTGGTGCTAACGGTGTTGCAGGTTCCCTTGGTTCTGGTGGCGGTGGCGGTGGTGGCCGTGCTCCTGACTGGGATACATCATCTAAAAAAGGTGGTGCTGGTGGTGGAGCAGGTGCACACGGTGCCTCTTCTATTGACCTGTCAGGAGAAGGTGCTTGTACACTTACCTACTCTTGTGGTAATGGTGGTGATGGTTCCGGTCCTGTTTCTTACGGTGACGGTGCTGATGGTGGTGCGGGTGTTTTGTACTACTATGTAGAAACCGACGCACTTGCGGACTGTGCTTTGTTAACAGACGCAGAAGTCGAGGCAAGGCAGTCAATAGGTTATGACCAGTCATGGACCTATCAAGGTGTAAACTATTATGCTACAAACCAATGGTATCATAACAATAGTACTAGACCTATAGGGATTAACATAGCTAAAATACCTTCTAGTGGTCAAACATCCTATATTTATGTTGCAGACAATAATTCTGGCAGCAATGCAGTTGCAGTTATATTGGCTCCAGACGATAATACATACGCTACAATGTTTGCTATTGTTCCGCCTGGAAAATGGTGGAGGCATACAGGTTCCGGTGGCCATTATGACTTTATTTTAAGTTAAAGGATGTATTATGAGTTATTTTTATGATGAAACTACTAATAGCTATTGGGAGGCTATGGTCCCTGTAATTGATGTTGAAGCCTATATTGCAGAGCTTGATACCCAAAATAATATAAGACAAGTTCCTAAAAAACCTGAAATGTACTATGATTGGGATGGAACTGAATGGGTTGAGAATGCTTCTGAAAAGACCGCAATTCTTTCTGAAAGAATACGTAGCGAAAGAGATTTTATTCTTAAAAAAGAAGTAGACCCTCTTGTAACTAATCCACTCAGATGGGCAGACCTGACAGCAGAAAAACAAGCAGAATGGGCGGCATACAGAACCGCCCTTTTAAATGTCCCACAACAAGAAGATTTCCCTTTAAATGTTGAATGGCCAACAAAACCAAACTAAGGAGTTAAAATGAGTTTTAAATTAGGTAAAAAAAGTCTTTCAAAACTACAAGGAGTTGATAATGCTCTTGTTGAAGTGGTTAAAACAGCAATAACACTAACTAAAGTGGATTTTGGAGTTGTTTATGGCCTTAGAACGCTTGAGGAACAAAAGAAACTTTACGCAGCTGGTCGATCTCAAACTATGAAATCAAAACACTTAGAGGGCCGCGCCGTTGATTTAATGGCGTATATTGATGGGAAAGGTTCTTGGGAGCTTAATGTTTATGATGATTTAGCAGATGCTATGAAAGCCGCAGCAATAGAACATAATGTTCCTATTAAATGGGGTGCAGCTTGGAGTGTTGGAGACATTCGTTTCTGGCGCGGAAACATGGAAGAAGCCATGATGTCTTACATTGATTTAAGACGAAGCCAAGGAAAACGACCATTTATAGACGGACCTCATTTTGAAATGATGTAATCTATTATGATTGATCCTGTCACTGCTATTGCTGGTGCCTCTGCAGCATTTAATATGCTCAAAAAAGGCATTGCCGTTGGTAAAGATATACAAGATATGGGCAAGGCACTTTCTCAATGGGGAGGTGCCATGGCTGATCTTGACTTTGCTGAAAAACAAAACCAAAAACCCCCTTGGTATAAAAGTTTAGGAGGGGGCGTTCAAGCAGAAGCTATGGAAATTTTTGCGGCTAAACAAAAGGCTGCAAATATGAGACAAGAGTTGAAAGACTATATATCAGTTTATTATGGACCTTCAAAGTGGCAGGAAATATTAGAGATAGAAGCAGATTTAAGAAAAAAGAAAAGAGAGCATGAATTTAGGCGAATGGAAATAAAACAAAAAATTCTAGAATGGACTTTAGGAACTTTTTTATTTTTATTTTGCGTAAGTGCTCTTGTTTTATTTGTTTGGTTAGGAACGTAATGAAATTAATTACGAAAAAAGGAAAAACAATTGTATATGATAACAATAATTCTATTGTTATAATAGCTAAAAATTCTCGATTGTGTAGAGAATATGCAAAAGAAAGGAAACTCAATGACTCCAGAAAATCTAGACAAATGGAAAATACTTCCAAGGTTTATGATGTTAGCAATGACAGTAATGTCATGGAGAGTAGTTGAATGGTATATGACACTCCCTGACCCTACTGTGCAACAATCTGGGTTAGTTTCAATCGTTATGGGAGCCTTAACAGGCGCATTTGCAGTTTGGATGAATAAAGAATCTAAAACTGATAGAACAATTGTTTCAACTCCTAGTAAACCTCCTAGCCAAAATACACAGGAGTATGATCACAGATGATAATGCAATTATTACTAATTATGGTGTCTTTAAACACTATAGCTAATGTGGCTAGATTTTACTTAGATCACGTTAAAAAACACTGTGGTACCTGCTGCAATTGTTGCAGGTGTTATTGTGAAAAATAAAATATTTCTAATTATTTTTACGCTTGTATGTTTTTTTGCTTTAGCTAGCTGTGGAGTTTCTTCGATGTTACCTTCTTTAGGCGGCAGTGGAACTAATGTAGCAGCTAACACTCAAGTCGGTAAAGAAAACAGACAATCAGCAGTAAGCTTTGAGGAAAAAACCACTACTAATGCAGGTAGGGATGTTATCACTACAGAGGTTTTAGATCCTGTTAATACCGGAGCTGTAGAGGACTTTTCTATAAGCAATCAAAATATACCCCCTTGGGTAATGTTACTATTAATTCTTGGTTGGTTACTACCTTCTCCAACAGAAATATGGAGAGGGTTTTTACAAGCAATTCGAGTAATTAGAGGCAAGGAATGATAGTTGACGTTTAAGAATAAAGAGGACAGAAAACTATTCTGAATGTCCTTCAGAGGGGGATTATATATCCCTCTCATTATAAGGAATCTATTATGGTTAATAAGAAAAAAGACTCTAGGTTAGTTAGAGCAGGTGTTTCTGATTTTAATAAACCTAAAAGAACACCTAATCATCCTACTAAATCACATATTGTTGTTGCTAAAGAGGGTGATCAAATTAAAACTATTCGTTTTGGATCACAAGGTGCTAAAGGCTCTCCTAAAAAAGAAAACGAATCTGATTCTTATAAACAAAGAAGACTAAACTGGAAAAAACGTCATGCTACTAATATTGCTAAAGGTAAAATGTCTGCTGCATGGTGGGCTAATAAGGTAAAATGGTAATGCCTACTAAAAAAGTAAAAGGTGGCTGGAAATGGGGTAAAACTGGGAAAGTTTATCCTACTAAAAAACAAGCTGATGCTCAAGGAAAAGCAATAAGAGCTAGCGGATACCGCAAAAATAGAAAGGGAGCTAGATAATGGCGCAGTTAGTCAAACCTACAAAAAATGTTAAACGATCAGTAGCAGACCCAAGTTCTAGTTATCACTCCCTTAAACCTTTATGGAAAAGGTCGAGAGCAGTTCTTCAAGGTCAAGATAATGTAAAAGCTCATGATGAGTATCTTACATCGGATTACACAAACCTACTGATACCTTTTTCACCTACAATGAGTCAAGTTCAGTACGATTTTTATAAATCAGAAGCAGAACTTCCTGGTCTCACAGCACAATACTGTAAAGTGCTAATAAGCTCTCTTCTCAGAAAAGACTCATTATTAGAACTTCCAGATGAACTTCCAGAAGATGCAACAAACTGGATAAAGAATAACTTTACTCTTGATGGTCGTTCTCTGTTTAACTTTTTAGATAGAGCGCTTTGGGAAGAATTACAAACGTCTTCTTGTTGGGTTTATGTAGATTATCCAGAAATAAGTGATGAGGAATTTGACGCGTTAACACCTCAAGAACGAAATAAAATAAAATCATATCCTGTTATTATACAAGCAGAGAATGTAATAAATGTTCAGGTTAACATAAATAAGAGAACAAGAGAAAGAACTCTTACACGAGTTGTAACTCGTTATCCAGTTGAGAGATATAAGCCAGATAATCCTTGGCATCCTGATTATGTTGACACAGTTGCAGATCATTACTTGGACGAGTCAGGCAACCTTGTAATAGATTACTACGAGAAAAAAGATACTAACAACGAGCTTCTTGTTCTAAACGGCGAAGTTAAGCAAGAATACAGAGAATCCGTTAGCGAATATGGATTTGAAAAAGTAAATACAGTAATGCCAAAAATGTTTGGTGAGCCACTTAAAAGAATTCCAATGTGGCCTCTTAACGGCCAACTAGACCCTTTAGAACCAGTTCTTATGCCTCTCGTAGACAGAGAAATTGCTTTATACAATAAAGTGTCTAGACGAAACCACTTGCTTTACGGTGCTGCTACTTACACCCCTGTAGTTCAATCGGACATGACAGACGAGGAGTTTGACGACATAGTAAATGCAGGTTTAGGAACTTGGCTTAGAGTTCGTAAAGATGAAAGCATAACTGTTTTAGAAACTCCTACTTCTGCTCTCGCAGACATGGCATCTGCTATTGACGCTACAGTTAATGAAATGGCAAAAATGGGAATTCGAATGTTATCCCCTGAAACAGCTGCTTCCGGAGTTGCTTTAGAAATAAGAAATGCGTCTCAAACATCTCAGCTAGGAACACTTAACGCTAAAGTTTCAAGCACTATGAAAGAAATAATTGCCTTTATGCTTAATTGGAAATATAATACTGAATATACTGCAGAAGATATTATTTTTCAAATGTCTAGCGACTTTACGCCTCTTGTAGGCGGTGAAGGTGCAATGAGGCTTGTAAGCGAATGGTATCAATCAGGTATTATTAGCAGATCTACATGGATAAATGTTGCTAAGTATAATGATTTCCTTCCAGCTGATTATGATGATGAAGAAGCAATAGAAGAAATACAAACAGATCCTTTAGCAACACAAACACCTCAAGACGAAGGAGTTCAGCTAGAGGAATAATCGTTTAACTACTCGGTGGAGTACTGAATGAGCATTAATGATACAATTTATGATCGCATTGTTGATCACATGGGTGACGTTAGACTTTACGAAGAAGGCGTTCAAATACAAAATAGACGAATAATAAAACGTCATAGAAACAATATTAGATCTTTACTTTCTGAAGATGTTAGATCGAATTTACAAAAAGAAGTTTCTAGATTTGGTACAGAAATGTTATCACATCAAAAAAACAGCTTAAAAGAATTTTCAACATCTCAACTTGATTTTTATGCAGATAATCTCTATAAAGAAGTTAAATCTTTTTATGAAATTAAAAAACCAAAATCAAGAGAATTATTAACTGAAATTGCAGGAACTAATATTAAAGGTTCTAAATCTTTAACTGACAATATTAAAAATATCTCAACAGGAGAACTTGTTAGGATACAGTCAAAGGTTAAAGCAGGTTTAGCTGCTGGTAAAAGTAAAAATGAAATTATTAATGATGTTTTAAAAACTACTAGAATAACTGAAATACAAGCAAAGACTTTAACTAGAACTTCAATTACAAAAACGCAAGCAGAAGCACTTACAAGAGTAGTAGATTCTAATAAACATTTAATTAAAGGTTATATGTTTACAGCTATTCTTGACAGTAGAACTAGTCCTATTTGTTCTCATCATAACGGTAATATTTATGATGTAGACGATAAAAGGTTTTTACCTCCTCTTCATTGGAATTGTCGTAGTTCTTTAGTTCCTGTTTTAAAATCTAAAGAAGAATTAGCTCAAGAAAAAACCCCCAGATTAAAAAAAGACGAGCTAAACAAAAAGAAAACAGAAAGTCTTACAGGGTTGCCTCCTAAAAAAGAAACATTTGGCGATTGGTTAAAAAGACAACCAATGAATATTCAAAATAAAATGTTAGGTTCTGAAGAAAGAGCTAATCTTTTTAGGCAAGGTAAACTTAAAGCTGATCAGTTTGTATCTCCAAAAGGAATAGCCTTGTCTATTAGTGCGTTAAGACGCAGAGCCGCAGAAATAACTTCGGTTTATAGACCTAAACAAGTTATAAAAGATGTAGATTTAAAAATAGAAGGTGTTAGACCTTCAGCTTTAATAAGAAGTCCTGAAAGAAAAAGAGAAGTTCAACAGATGTTCTTATCTGATGCGGACGACTTTAGCAAAACTATGTCTTTAACTAACTATAGAGGAACTACCCTTGTAGGTAAACAAGCTTCTAGGCGTAGAGTAGGTAATGAATTTGATGAAAGAAATTTTAGTCAAGACCCTTTTACAGGAGAAATAAGAAATACAAATTTGTACGATCCTGATTTTGGCTTATATCAAGAGCGTATAGATTTTATGAGAAATTCTAAAGTTCTTTCTGCTGATGAAAAAGATTTTATACAAAGCGTTGCAGACGGGCTTACTGATAAAGTGTCTGTTAACCAGCAAACAGTTATAATAGAAAATCTTAGAGTTGTTTTTGAACGTTATGCTAAAGATAAAATTCCTTGGGAAAATACTGTAGCTGTTATCAGAGCAGAAAACAGATTTGCTGTTCAAAACGTTTCTAGACTTCTTGATGTTAGATCTCGAAAAAAATCTGATACATTTGTTGGGTTTTTAACTGCTAAAGATGAAGCACCTAAAGTTTCTATAATGAATAAATACTACTCAATAGATGATCTTCAAAAACGCCAATTAGCAGATCAAAGATTTATTGATGCTTGGAGAAGAAAAGACGGAGCTAAGCTTGCTAAAAAAATTTATTTTTCTGGTAGAGCGCCCCTTAGAGTATATTTTAGAAAGTTTGTAGATAAATATCCTACAAAAGAAAAATTAATTAAAAAACTTACACAAAATATTCCGTTTAAAAAAGAATATGATGCTTTTATTAAATTTTATAACAGAGGGCCTAGTGATTCGTGGATAACTCAAACTTATTCAAAAGGTAGAGAATCAATTAGAAAAATATTAGATGCTGAATTTTTAATAGCCTCTAAAACACCAACCTCAAAAATAATGGATGATAAAGCTTTAGACTCAATTACTAATATAGTTAAAACTGTATTTTCAGGACAATCTACTGATTATGATACTCTTGCAATTAATATAGGCAAAAGACTTGCAGATGATTTTAAAAACATTATACCATTTACTAGTCATACTATAAAAGATTATCATAGAGAAGGTTCTGAAATTCTTGATATGTTAGTTAAACAAAAATTAATTAGAGTTCAGTATAGAGGAAAAATTAGGCGAGGAGTCCTAGATCTTGATACGGGTCGCGCTAGCGGAGGATGGGGTGATACTATTTCTAGAGAAGTAATAGTTATTGATAAAAATCTTTTAAGGCTTCAAGAAGCAGAAAGAAGAACTGTTATAGCTAGGCGCATGGGAGTTACTAGCAGTAGAGATCGTCTTTATGTAAAAGCAGGAAAAAAAACTTATGTTAATGCTAGGGGACAAGATACTGGAATTCCTATTGTATCAAGGAATAAATTTCCAGATTATGATCCAAAGCAAATTGACAGAGATATGGCTAATATGCTTAATCACGTTATGAACGTAGATTATGAAATAGATCCTCAATTCTTTGATTTTATGGATGATGTTTTAAGGTTTAGAGACCCGCGAGGAAAAACTCAATTTTATGATAATATAAACGAATTTAGACATGATATAATTAACAGGGGCGAACTAGGTTACGGCCTTATGGCTTCCGCAAAATATCATAGACAAAGAGGCAAACCTTTTAAGACTTATGCTTACGTTGATTCTAGAGGGCGAGTATACCACAGAGGCTATCTTACTCCTACAGGAGGAGAAATTGCAAGACCTTTTCTTAATTCTGCAAAAGCTGAAAGAATGACACCAGAGGCTTTAAGAGAATTAAAAATTCAAGTAGGTGCTTTTATAGGCCCAGGAAATGAAGCTCTTACACAAGCAGGTAGACTTGATATTTTTAAAAGAAATGAAGCTAAACTTCTTGAGCTTGGTGGGCTTCTTCAAGCAACTACTCAAAGAGATAGACGTATAAGAGAATTTTTAGAACACCCTCTCATTCAGGGGCTTGAAGGAAAAGAAGTCCCTAAGATGGCTAGGCTTGCTCTGGAGTACAAAAGAATACACGATCACACTGCAGGTAACGTAAATAACGTTAATTTGCTAAGAACCTACAGAACGAAACTAATGATTGAGAACGACGCATCGTCTAGCGGTGCTCAAATCATAGGTCTTTCTACAGGTGATCGTCAAGTTGCAATAGCTAGCAATGTTATACCTACTACTCAAAAAAATCGTCTTTATGACTTAGTAGCAATGGATACAATAAATGATCCTGAATTTTTAAAAATACCTGCTTTAAGAGATGCTAATCTTAAATGGGAAGATCTTTCTAATGCTGCTAAAGGTCAAAACATGGTTGGTTTTTATGGTGCAGGCGCAGCAACAAAAACAATGAGAGTTACTAAAGGTCTTAGAGAAGTTCTAGAAGATAAAAACTTTTTGGTAATAACAAAAGAGAATTTAAATGCTAACTTAAGGTTAGTAGATGGACGAATAAAAATAGCTCAAAGAGAAGGTGCTGATGCAGTAGTCGCACAACTCACTAGCTTTAGAAAGGAATTAATTGAGGTAATAAATAATAATCAACCAGTCGGAAGAAACTTGCTTAAAGACGCGCAAGATATACATCCTGACGTTGGTGATTTTGTTAATACCTTAACTAATAAAAGACAGGGTCTTATTGGCCCTAAAGATTTTTCAGAAATCTCAAGGATAATGAGTAAAAACATGTCTAAGAGAGCGCCAGTCACGGACAACTTTATAAACTATTGGAAAAAAGTATCGGTTCGGTATGTTACTGAAACTGAAAAGGTTGACATTCCTTGGGTTACTTTCGACGGAAAGATAATGACTCAAAGATACAGACCTCAAATACAAGAGCGAATAGAATTTAGAGATCCAGTGTCAGGTAGACTTGTGAAAAATATCTACGAGACATCGGCAGAAGATGGAAGACTTTTAGGTAAAGGTTCCATAACTGATGCTAGAATCGGACTCGGAGTTAATGGAAACCATAGTAATGATGCCGTTTTAGTTCGGAAATTTCATTTATGGGGTAGGAAAAATAATATACCTACTGGAACAATCCATGACGCTTTCTTTACTAACATTGGAGATGTAGAAAAAGCAAAAAGAGCCTTAAGAACCATCTATGCAGATGCTCTAGAGGGTGATACAATAAGAAAAACTTTGAAAGAGATGCGTAAGCAAGGACTTTCAAGAAAAAGTTATAACGAGCTTCTTAAAGAAGCAAAAGAATTAGGGTTAATCGACCCTCCTAATAAAATAACGAGGAAAGAAATACTCGAACCCGATACTGACTTTAAAGAGTGGTATGGGATTGGACCATAGATATTTGTAATAGGCTGTGGACCTTCAAATAAATAAATCTGTGATTTAACAATAAAACAAGCTGTGCTTGAAAGGAAATATAATGAGTCAAGACAATGTAATAACTGAAGAAATAGATACAATAGACACAACTGCTCAAGAAGATATTGAGCAAGAACTTAAAGTATCACAAGAAGAAACTAAAACTGAAATAGACCCAATCGAAGCTGCCGTTCAAGAGCGACTTGCTCAAATGAAATCTAACATGGATCGCATGGTTAAAGAAAGAGATATTGCTCTTAAAAAGGCGGCTGAAATAGAACAACAACAAAAGCAAGAAAAATTAAAACGGTTAGAAGAAGAAGGTAAAATTCAAGAAGCACTTGAGATAAAGCTAGCAGAAGCTGACGCTAAACTTAAGGTTTATGAAGAAGAAAACACTCGTCTAAATCGTGATAATATAGTAAATTCTGCTTTATCATCTTTGGATTTTAGAAATGATCGTTCTCGACAATTAGCTTATCGTGATATTGTTGATGAGCTTACTAGGAACGAAGATGGTTCTTGGGTTCACAAATCTGGAATTAGTATACAGGATTATATTGCATCTTACTCTAAAAATGAAGAAAATAATTTTTTATTTAAAGTGAAACCTAACTCAGGTACCGGAGCAGTTTCTCCAACAGGAGCGCCTAACACCACCGAAAAGAAATCTATTTCACAAATGACTACGGATGAGGTTTTGGCTATGGCTGCGAGAGGACAGTTGGGTTCGTTCAATTATTAATATAAGGAAAGATAGAAATGCCTATTACAAATACAGACTTTCAAAATGTGGCTCTTGCTATTTCTGCTTATGCTGACGAGGCGTATACAACTTCTAAAAAGTTGAACTCAACAGATATTGTAGGACAGCGTGACGACATTAACGCGAGCGGCGAATCTTTTGTTGGCCAATTCCGTTACTACAAGCCACTGTCTGCAAACATTAACGTTGCATCACTTTCAAGTGCAACAGATGGTACATATACAGACATCTCAACTGATTTGGCAAACTATGTCAAAACAGTTCGTACCTTTGGTGCACAACAAGTTAACATGCAAGAAGTAATCTCACAACAAGACGGTCTTGCAAAAATTGCCCGTGACTTTGCACAAGTTCGTGCAGACGATGAAGGCGAAGCCCTTATGTCAGTCCTTAAAGGTATTGCTCTTAGCGAAGTTACTCGCGGAGACCTTGGTGGATCAGGTAATGGTGGTATTATTGCTTATGACACAGACGCAGATACAGCCGCTACAGGTATGTTTGTGGATATTAACGCATTGGGTCTTTTTGGAGCAGCTGCAACTGGTTCTTCAGATGAACGTGCTTTGTTTGATTCATCCTCAACAGGTGCTGCCCGTGGTCAACGTTTGTTTAAAGCAGTAGGTGCTGCGTTTAAAGATCACGAACCAGACTTTATGTATCTCGTTACTTCACCAGAAGTAATGGCAGAAATGCGTGCTGCAAACCTTGTAGACGAAACCGTAGTAACAGACGGAAACCTTCAGTTTAACACAATCTTTGCCGGTAAATTCCGCTTGGTAATGACTCGTGCTAACCAAATGGCTTCTGGCTTTGCATCTGGGGATCTTAACGCTCAATCAGATAAATGTACATTTGTATGTAAACCAGGATCAATTACGTTTGCTCCTGTTCCAGTACCAATGCCTGTTGAAGTTGATCGTGACGCAGCTGCTTACACTGGTGGTGGTTCTACAAACGTATGGTATCGCTATGGCTTCATCATGCACCCAATGGGTTATGACTGGTCAGGTGCTACTAACGCATTTGCAACTAACGCTACGCTTGGTGCTGCTGCATCATATACCCGTAAGTTTAATGCTCTTAACTTGGGTATTCTACCTATCTTCCACTCTTAATTCATTAGGAGGAACTAATGGCTTTATCTGTTGGAACCAATAGTTACGCATCTGTTGCAGATGCAGACACTTACTTCGACACAAGGATAGATAACGCTAATTGGGCAAATGCTGCTACAGCACTTAAAGAAGATGCTTTAGTAACTGCAACCCAAATAATAGATAATCATCCTTGGATTGGAAACGCTGTTAGTTCTTCCCAAGCTCTTGCGTGGCCAAGAAAAAATACTACGCATTACGACCCCCGATTAGGTCTCGAAACTAAATTTACTGAATCTGAAACACCTAGTGCAGTAAAAACTGCAGTGTATGAGCAAGCGTTGCATTTACTTGATAACGAAGACTTGCTTCAAGAAAAAGTACAAACTTTCGAGAGTATCTCTGTGGGTTCAGTTAGTTTATCTGACAGCAATAATGACACAGGAAAAACTTCTATACTACCAGCGCGAGTACTTAGACCTATACGTCATCTTATACGAAGAGGACATACTGGAATGACTGGTGCTACATGGTGGAGGGCCAACTAATGTCATTATCTGCCAGAGTAACGGCGGCTGTAAACAGAGCCTTTAAATCGGCTGGCGACTTAGTCAAAACTGCAACACTTTCTAGTAAAGCAGTTACTAGCTTTGATTTTAGCACAGGAAGTACTGTAAGTTCTAGTAGTTCTCAAAATGTAGATGTTATTGTGCAATCTACCCAAAAGCCTTCAGGAGATGCCTTTACTACAACGGCAATAATGAAGACGGGGGTAGATATGTCAGTGTATGATACTTTAACGTTTGATTCTAAAACGTTTAATATAATTGACTTTACTGACAATGGATTTACTATAGAAGCTATACTTGTCAGGGAGGTTACGTAATGTTTAATAACGTCCTTACTGATATAAACTCAGTATTTGCTGATTCATCTTGGACTTCTAACAACATAGATA
>Ga0255751_10003593_pt1 | contig 14197 bp, 16 predicted proteins | sample 071ome_20_FD_179951 | JGI IMG/M metagenome (GOLD analysis project Ga0255751, IMG submission 179951) | Coastal salt marsh microbial communities from the Groves Creek Marsh, Skidaway Island, Georgia - 071412BT metaG (version 2) | ecosystem: Environmental > Aquatic > Marine > Intertidal zone >...
TACTTCAGGTGCAGTAACAAATAATGATATTGTACTTGATGGTTCAGATTTAATATTTGAAGGTGCATTAGCAAACGCCTTTGAAACAACTTTAACAGTGCAAGAACCAACTAAAGATAATACAATTAGTTTACCAAATCAATCTGGTACGGTTGCAATGGATGGTGATGCATTAGCATACGCTATTGTGTTTGGAGGATAATAAGTGGCAAGTAGTTTTAAAAATGCAGGACTTGATGTTGGTGTTTTAGATGACGCAACAGGAAACATTTACACAGCTTCAGGCTCAGGTGTAACTGCTGTTATTCACGCTGTTTATATCTCAAATAAAAGTTCAACAAATGAAGCTAAGGTAAATGTAAAAGTTACTACAGATGGCGGTTCAACTTTTTATCATGTAGGTAGAAGTTTAAGTGTTCCTGTAAATAACACCTTAGTTTTAGATAAACCAATTAACTTAGAGAATAATGATATTCTTAGAGTATATGCTGACCCTAATCCAGATAGTTCGTCTGTAGATGTTGAAGCATATGCAAGTATTTTGGAGATTAGTTAATGGCTAGTTTAGGATATGTAGTACCTATAAGTCAACAAGGCAAAGAAACTTTCCACGGTATAAGAAGAACAACCGAAGGAATGTTTTATTACACTAAGATAAATAAAGACCAGAATACTGTAATAGATTTATCTAATGGAGTAAGTCCTGTACAACTACCTACTTCAGGTGGTTATGTTGATGCAGATACCACTTTTTTGTCTGTACAGTATTTTACAGGAGATAATTCAACAACAGATTTTACAATGAATCCACCAGTTTTAGATGAAACGAGAATTGTGGTGTTTGTAAATGGAGTAGAGCAAAAAGAGGGTAGAGATTTTACTTATTCAAGCCCTACTGTAACATTTTTGATTAAACCTTTTAACGGCGCTCAAGTTGCTGTAGGATTAATTGATAAAGAATATAAAAACAATACAACCGACAAGTATCAACAGTATATTTTTGAAGATGGAGAAGCGACATATTTTGTAGATGATGACGGTTATTTAGTAAAAAGGGAAAATATATCATACGGATTAACTGCTTTAAGTAGTGATGATTTTAGTACATTTGATAGTACATCAACTGTATCATCAACAACTTGGCAATCAGCAGTATAACTCGTATAAATAGTAGTATTAATAAAGGTAAACCATGGCAGATTTTAAACTAGGTCGAATTAAATTTAAATGGAGAGGCAATTGGGCTACCTCAACTGCTTACTTAATTGATGATGTCGTAAAATACGGCGGTAACACATATGTGGCTATCGCAAATCATACATCTCCAGCAAATGAAAATTTATTTTATACAAGTCCAGGAACATATACAGATTACTGGTCTTTACAATCAGAAGCACTATTTTTCAAAGGTGCATATGCTGACGCAACTTGGTACAAATTAAACGACTTAGTATCTTACGGTGGTAAAACTTATCGTTGTACTACTGCTCACACATCTTCTAGCACAGTTTTAAATCAATCAAACTTTGAACAACAAATAGACGGTATTACTTTTAGAGGCGATTACGCTGACGCAACTCAATACAGATTAAATGATATTGTAAAATGGGGTGGTAGACAATATAGAGTTACAACTGAACACACATCTTCAGGTTCTACACCTAATTTAGCTAACTTTACTTTATTCATAGACGGTTTAGATTTTAAAGGTGATTGGACAACATCAACTTACTACAAAATAAATGATGTTGTTAAATTCGGTGCATATCAATATAAATGTACAACAGCTCACACTTCAGGTGCAGCTACAACAGATTTTGCTGAAGGCAACTTTGCAGTTTATTCCGAAGGTTTACAATTTGAAGATAGTTACAACGCATCTACAGTTTATCAAAAAGGTGATGTAGTAACTTACGGTGGTTATTCATATGTGTACATTAACACAAATGAAAGTGCTGGTAATACACCAAATACAGATGGTGGTAATGCTTATTGGGATTTATTAAATCCAGGATTTAGTGCAGTTGGTGAATACTCACACGGTTCAGTTTACAAAACAGGAGATGTTGTAAATTATGGTGGTTATTCTTATGTTGCTGTTTTAAATAATACAAATGAAAGACCTTTCTCTAATACAACATATTGGAAAAAATTAAATGAAGGTTTTAACTGGAGAGGCGTTTATAGTGCAGCTACAACATATAATATTGGTGACACAGTTGAATATTCTTCAAGTTCATACACAGCAGTAAATGATATAGTTTTAGGTGTAACACCAGGAACAGACGCAACTAAATGGCAACTTGTTGCACAAGGTAGTACAACCAATGTGTTGACTACAAGAGGTGACATTATTGTTAGAGATGTTACACAAACTACAAGATTACCAGTTGGTGTTGCAGGTTCAATTTTAACAACAGATGGTTCAGATGTTATTTGGTCAAACGCTGAAGCTGCAAATGTTAAATGGGTTGCAAACGCAGGTTCAGACAGTAATCCAGGTACTCAATCATTACCTTACAAAACAATTAAATATGCGTTATCTCAAGCAACTTCAGGCGATGTAATTGAAATTGAAAATATTGCAGGCGGTACTGGTGGTACTCCAGGCACTTTTGATGTTACTCAAGCATCTACAACCGGTTCTGGTACAGGATTTGCAGCTAGAGTTGTATTAGACGGTTCATCAACACCATCAATTACAATCACAGACGGTGGTACAGGCCACGCTGAGGGTGACACAATTACAATTTCAGGCGTAGGTTCTCCTACTGCTTCAACAAACATTACTTTTGATGTTAAATCAGCTTCAATTGGTGATGTTATCTATGTTAAAAACGGAGTTTATAAAGAACAATTACCTCTTGTTGTACCAGCAGGTGTAACTCTTAGAGGTGAAAGTTTAAGAGGAACAGAATTACAACCAGCATCTGGTACAGGTTATCAGATTGCAACAGTTACAGTACACAGTGGTGGTACAGGTGGTACTCCAGGAACATATAATTATATTCATCAGGACGCAACAACTGGTTCTGGTACTGGTGCCGTATTTAATATTACAACAGACGGTTCATCAACACCAACAGTAACAGTTTATCATGGTGGTGAACATCACATTGTTTCAGATAGAATTACAATTTCAGGTGTAGATATAGGAGGCGCTAGTAATTTACAAATTGATGTTGCTTCAGTAGAAAATAACAACGCTTCAAATATGTTGTTGTTAAACAACCAAACCAATGTTACTCTATTTACATTTAAAGGATTATCTGGTACTCCAACTGCTGGTGGTACTGGTAAAGCTGCAGTTATTTCATTAGACCCAGCTGGTTCTATTACAACTGCTTCTCCTTATATACAAGATTGTACATCAATTAACGCAAATGCTACAGGTATTCAGATTGATGGTAATATACACACATCAGGTAATAGGTCAATTCTTGCTAACGACTTTACACAAATTAACTCAGATGGTCGTGGTGTTCACGCACTAGGTAACGGCCGTGGTGAGATGGTTTCCGTCTTTACTTACTATTGTGATAAATCTTTCTATGCACAATCAGGTGGTTTTATTAGAGGTCTTAACTGTTCATCTGCTTACGGTGAAACAGGTGCTGAAGCGGATGGTACACTTGCAGGTGAAACTCCAGTTATAGTACAAACTCGTGGTGAACAATTATTCTATCAACCAGCTACAATTAGTACAGCTTCAACTTCAGATATTGCAGGTGCAATTACAACAAACGGTTCTGGTACTGCTACAGTAACAGGTAATACTTCAGGTGCAACTGCTACATTCTTTAGATACCAAATTTCAAAAGATACAATTTATATTGAAAATAGAACAGGTAACTTCCAACAAGGTGAAACAGTTACAATTACAAAAGAAGATACTACAACATTTACAGTTGATTTATCATCAAGTGTAGGTGATAGTTCAGCAGCTCAGATTGGTCAAATTAACGCTCTTATTACAGTTAAATCAACTGACGGAACATTATCAAGTGCAACTGCTATTCCTGTTGGTGCTAACATTAGATTTGCTGGCAACTCAACATTCTATAGAGTTGGTGCTGTAACAGAAACAAATACAAGTAATGAAACAGCAACAATTCGATTAACACTTGCATTAGGAACAGGTGAACAAGTTGCAGATGGTACAACAACTACAATTACAAACAATTTCTCAAATGTCCGTTTAACAGGACACGATTTCTTAGATATTGGTACTGGTTCTTTTGCAGATACAAACTATCCTGGTTCTGTAGGTGTAACACAACCTGCTGACCAAGATGATGAAGTTATTGAATTAAATGGTGGTCGTGTTTACTTCTCATCTACTGACCAAAACGGTGACTTTAGAGTTGGTGACTTATTCAGAATTCAACAGTCAACTGGTATTGCAACACTTAACGCAGATGCCTTTGACCTTTCTGGTCTATCAGAATTACAACTTGGTTCTATTGGTGCTGAAATTGGTGCAACAATTAATGAATTTAGTACAGACGAAACTTTAGGTGGTGATAGTACACAGGCAGTTCCAACAGAAAGAGCTGTTGTTGGTTTCTTAAAAAGAGATAAAATGGGTACTGGTGCAATGGTGCCTCCAACAGGTACAACAGCACAAAGACCTACAGGCGGCAACTTATACACTGGTGCAATTCGATATAACTCAGAATTAGTAACTTGGGAAGGTTATAATGGAGTTCAATGGACAGGTTTAGGTGGTGGTAATCCTTGGTCTACTAAAACTAACGCAGACACAGGTGATACTGTAACTGCTAATGACAGAATTTTTGTAGATACTTCAAGTGGACCTGTTGCTTTAGATTTGCCATCTTCACCTCAAACTGGAGACCAATTGAGATTTTTAGATTTAGCAGGTACATTTGATACAAATACATTCACAGTAGGTAGAAATGGTAATAATATAATGGGTATAGCTGAAGATTTAACTGTAACAACTGAAAATGCATCTATAGGTTTAGTTTACACTGGTGCAACTTACGGTTGGAAATTAATAGAGAACCTATAATATAAATATGAGTAGAGAGAAAAACTAATGTCAAATTTAAGAGATTTTACAGGTAAAAATAGAAAGTTCACTGGTACTGATGGTATTATTATACCAGCAGGTACAACAGCACAAAGACCAAGTTCACCTACTTTAGGTACTTTGCGTTATAACACAGATGCTGACCGAGGATTTTTAGAACAATATAACGCAGCTGGTTGGGGGGCTATTGACGCTCCACCTGAAGTAACTTCAGTAACTCCAACAGATTTTGATGGTAACGCAGGTGGTTCATTTACAGTATCAGGTTCTAACTTTAAAAATAACTCTACAATTGATTTAATTTTAGCAGACGGTTCTGTTCAATCACCAGCAACTACTACTTTTAATAGTGCTTCTTCAATTTCATTTACCACATCAGCAGATATTACTGTTGCACAAGCTCCTGTAGATATTAAAGTAAACAATCCTTCAGGTCTTTCAAGTACATTAAGTGACGGATTTTCAGCAGGTTCTGCTCCAACATTTAGCAGTCCTGCAAACTTAACAAATTTAGGAACAATCTACGGCGGCGGCGGTACCATTAGTTCAGGTGATTTAACACAAATAGTTGGTACAGACACAGAAGATAGTTCGACAGTAACATTTTCAATGGACGCAAATATTGGTGACAGTTCTAACTTGTCAATTAACAGTAGTGGTTATGTTGTAGGTACAGCACCAAGTCCAGCATCAACAACAACTTACACATTTACAGTAACATTATCTGATAGTGCTAATAACCAAACAACAAGACAATTTAAATTAACCATTGATACAACATACACAGCAGGTGGTAACTATCTAGGTGATGGTAGTGACGGGTAATAGGGAGAATAATTAATATGCCTTTTATATACAAAACAGGTACAGACGAGTACAAAAGATTTACCGAGGACGCTTGGGTAGATTTTACTATTCCAGCTCCTTATCCTACTAATAAAGTAGTAGAAACATTGACAAAAAGTCAATTAGCGCAATTTACATCTACTGAAACAACTTATGATGAAGTTTGTAAAAAAGATGCGGAGGCTCACATTTTAGATGCTGGTCCAGAAATAGCAGAAATTACTGGCGAATAAAGGATAAATAGTAATATGGCAACAATTAGTTCAAACACAGATTTAACAGTACCAAATAAAAGTGGTTCATATGACGGAGATATGGTTGTTAAACAATATTCAAGTTTAACAATTAACTCTGGTGTAACTCTTTCAACTGATAACGGTTGTAAAGGATTATTAATTTATGTTCAAGGTGATTGTGTCATTAATGGTACTATCAATGTTAAACCAGGTAATGCGGATCCTTCAAGTGCAGGAGTGCCTTCTGGAGGATTAACTTATCCTATTATTCAATCTTCAGGTTCATCAGTATCAAGTGGTGATTTTTCTGGAACAGGTTCTACTGCTCCAGGTGTTATTTCCACATATGTAAACGCAACTTTATCAGGTAAAGTTGGAACAATGTTTGCATTAAATCGAACAGGTAGTAATGACAACTCAGATGAAACAGGTCCTGGTGGTTTCCCAGGTTATGCTCCAGGTTGTTGTTTCGGACAAGGTAACGGTTCTCGTCAAAACGGTACAGCATTTGGTGGCGGTGGCGGTATGGGCGGTTCTTGTGGTTGTCACGGTTCAAATCCAGGATCTGGTACTAGAACACAAGGCGGTAACGGTGGTTCTTACGGTTGTCACGGACAAGGTGGCGGAGGAGGTGGTGCAGGTTATCCAGCTGGTTCAGGCGGACAAAATGCTGGTAGCGGTTCATCATCTACTAAAAACGGAGTTTTATGGCTAATTGTCGGCGGTAACTTATCAGGTACAGGCTCAATTGATTTAAGAGGTGTACAAGGTGGCACAGCAGGTCAAGGTGGATACTCTGGTTCTGGTGGCGGTGGTTCAGGCGGCGGCGCTTGTTTTATTGCTGTTAAAGGAACAAACACATTCTGTGCTACAGGTTCAGGTAGTAGTTCTGACACTTCAGGTACTGGAAATGTCTATGTTGATGGTGGTTCAGCAGGTAGCGGAACATCTGCTAACTCAGGTGGCGGTTGTGCTGGTATTGCAGGCGAAAACGGTTGGCGTCAAGTCGTAGCAATGGCTTAATAAAAACGCCTTTTTCCACTCTTATAAATAGTATTGATATTAATGAAATGAACAAGTAGATTGTTCATAGAGGATAAATTATGACTTCACAACCACAATCCATAGTACATGGTCGTTTAACAAGAGCGGAAGAATTAAGAAAACAAGAAGAAGAACATAAAGGAATTGTTCTTTATATTAACGACTATTGCCCTAAGGGTTGTTCGTTCTGTTTTATTCCAGGCCAAATCAAATTAATGGATAGAGAAATGCCTTTGGAAAATATCCGAAGGTTAATTGATGATTTAGGTTTCAAACATTTTCAGGTTCAAGGTGGCGAACCTACACTTCACAGCCAATTTCCAGAGATATTACAATTATTTAAAGATAGAGGTGTTACTTGTAACATTCTATCTAATATCTTATACAATTCCAAAACTAGAAGAATTATCAGACAAGCAATTGATGATGAAGTTATTACAGGTTTTGCTCCAAACTGTTCTGAATTAGACTTTCCAGAAAATAGATTTAAAAGATGGAAAGATAACTACTTAGATATTTACGAAGGGCTAGAACAGAAATGGGGAGAAGGTGCTGGCGCTAACATGATTTCATTAATGTGGACAATACCAAAAGGATTTAGAGAAGGTATTGACCCATTTACAAATGAACCATATAAATTAGATTGTTTAGGATATATTGATTGGTTAGAAAATGCAATCAAAGGTAAATTTCATGTTTTAAGAATTGGTTTAGATTTGTGTGGTACTTACATTATTAATAATAGACGAATTGGTAAAATGTTAGATGACTTAGATGTAATGGGTAGAGAAAGAACATTTAACTTTTACATGGACTGTCAATGTCCACCATGTATTAACGAACCAGATGAACCTAGACCATGGCATTCAAATCAAATTGGTGAAGCAGGATGTCCTGCCGACCAAGGTGGTGGTAAGTATATTGAAATTAAACCAGATATGTCAGTTGTACATTGCTTCCAATCACAAGGTGAAATTGGAATGCCTTATGTAATTAAAAACATTTTTGACTTTAAATTTGGTGCAGGTCCTAAATTACCTCAATTACAAAAAGAACATAGATGGCGATACATTGAAACAAACAGAAAAATTGATATGCCTAAAGCTTGTCAGGAATGTGTACACTTTCCTTATAAATGTAATGGTATTTGTATGGGTTGTACTGTACAAGAACACGAAAGAACAAAAGACGAGCAAGGTAAAACTAGAGAATTAGCCGGTGACTTTGATGATAATAAAGATTTAACTAAATGGCATGACCATAACAAAGTAGAAGGTGACGAGGAAAGAAGAAAGAAAAAAATTCTGCCAATGGGAAGATGATATATAATGAAACTACCACAACCCTTATCTGATTTATTAAAAGATAAGAAAAAAAACGAAGACACTTATTGTAAAACACAACAATGTAAAACTTGTACCATATATTTAAATAATATGTGTTGTACACGACCTGGTTTTGCTACATTTGAAAATACATTAAAAATATATGAAAATTATAAAGACAAGTATTCATATAAAAATTTTGTAGAAAAGTATTTTCATATAGAGTTTTATTACGACAATCTATCATTAATCTTATTTTATCCTAAAGTAAATCCTAAACCACCTGGAGGTAAAGCCTCAAATGGTGGTTGTGTTTTTTTAAAAAGAGTTTTAACGGGAGAACCAGGAGAACAATATATGAATTGTAGTTTATATGATGAAAAATCTTTTGATGAAATTACAACTTGGCCATTAGGTTGTGTTACAGATTCCACACAAATAGGTCCTGGTTATAAAAGATTTTGGGAATATAGATTATCTATGGTTAATTATTTTTTTCCACAGTCAACTAAAAGATTTTTTGAAAAGATAAATAACACTACAATGACGGAAGAACAAGCTTTAGAATTGGCTCAAAAACAATTTAATTTATTACAAAATAGTAATGACCGTGGTGAATTTGAGGAGTTACATTATGGAGTTTCTAAGTAAAGAAGAAGGTTTAAAAAGATTAGAAATTTGTAAGCAGTGTGAATACTTTACACATACACCAATTGTAAAACAAATATATTGCGATAAGTGTAAGTGTGTTATAAAATTGAAAGTTTATATGAAAGGTGCGAAATGTCCCATACAAAAGTGGTAATCAACCACGAACAAAGATATTCAATATTTAAACATGTGCCTTTAATTGACAGATATGGCAGTTTTGTTGATGATATGAAAATAGCTCATCAATTTTTAAAAGAAGAATTTAACACAGACGATTTAACTTGGATGTATGAAAAATATAATATTTTTAGTACATTAGCTGGCAGTTATCATTATTGGAATTTGTATAAAGATTTAGGTCATTGTATAAGAAGACACTTAATAGAAAATTTAGATTACAAAACTTTACCAAGACATATGTGGATTCAAGCTTGGTTAAATTGGCACACTAAAGACCAATTATTAAAAAGACATAATCACGCAGATGATGGTCAAGGAAATATGCACGGATTTATTAGTATTGAACCACAAGATACTAAAACTGTATTTTATGAAAACTATGAAGATGAAAAACCTATTTACAGCATTGACAATAAAATAGGTTTCATATATATTGGAGATGGCAATAAATGGCATGAAGTCATAAATAATAGTGACTTTGAAGGTGAAAGAATAACAATAGGATTTGATGTAATGACCAGAAGTTCTCCTACAAGAAATTTAGGTCATATACCGGTGATATATTAATATGGATGATAAATTAAAACACTTTGAACAGTTAACTTTATGGGCTACACCTATTTGGTGGGGTATGACTGATTTAGATAATGACGCTATGTACAAAAAAATTAAAGATTTAGAAGCGTCAACCGATACAGTACATCTTTCAAATCTAGGAGGTTTTCAATCTCCAACAGACAGATATGATATGATGACAACAGACAATACTTTTAAACCTCTAAGAGAATTAATTGTACACATAATCAAAAACAAATTAAATTTTCAAGCAAAAGAATTTAAGTATGACAGGATGTGGTGTAATGTTAATTATGAAAATGATTTTAATATGATACACTCACACGGACATTTTGATTTTTCTGGAGTTTACTATGTAAAAGCAGATGAAAACTCTGGTGATTTATTGTTTAGGGATCCTAGACCAGCAGCAATAACTAGTGAATATGTTACATCAAGTTTTAATGGTGGAGAAGTTTATAGAATTACTACTGAAATAGGAAAGTTGGTAATATTTCCTAGTTACTTAGACCATATGGTATTACCTAGCAAATCTAAAGATGATAGAGTTTCAATAAGTTGGAACATAAAGGCGGTAGAATGATAAAAATACACGATAATATATTTGACAGAAAGTGGCTTGATGAAGTTACTGATAGATTGATTGAAGCACCTTGGTATGCAAACAACACGGCCAATAATGATACTTGGCCATATGGCAGACAAGGTACTCATAGAATTTTAGGTGATTGTTTTTTTGATAGACAGTCAGATAATCAAATTAGATATAATCAAACAGATTTAGAATTTGGTAATGCTTTAATTAATTCATTTGACCACATACAACATAAAGTTGGTAGAAAAATGAGATTAATTGAAATATTTACAAATCTACAATTTGCAGGTATGGATGGAACAGAGCATGTTGATGGTTCTCCAAATCAATCAGCATTTATTTTAATGTTGAGTAATGAACATTATCCAGAAAATATTGGCGGTGGATTTTACCATAAACCCACAGATACAACTGTAGATTATAAGTATGGTAGATTAATTGAAATTACAGCTTCAGACGCACATAAGGGATTGGCATTTACAAAACCATATGTGGCAAGAATGTCTGTAAAATATTTAGGATTGAATTTATAAAAAACAAAGGTATATTATGACTACTATAGGATGGACACCGTATAAATTTACACCTGTTGAACAAAAACATGAATTAGAATTTATACACAATGTTTATTTTGAACCAGAAAAAATAGCAGATATATACAAAGATACTAAAAGTAGATTTAAGTTGTGTCCAGCTAACTCACAATTCTTAAAAAACTTTTGGGTTATAAAATCTCCTTTTGATGTAAGATTGGATGTTAACCGAAAAGAAGGCACTTGTCAAGTAAATCAAAGTCAAAGATTTTTCAATACCTTTATTAATATGAGGTGGAATGAGTTTGAAGAAACAGATTTAGCATTGTGTTCTTTTAATTTTCAATATATGTTTATTGCAGATGAACCAGTTTGGATAGAAGTATATCCAGCATTTTTACATGGTGAAGTAAAAAATACAAGATTTATAAACGGAACATTTGACATTTATAACTGGCAAAGACCAGTTGATTTTAGTTTTGAAATACTAGATGATACTAAACCCGTAGAGGTTAAAAGAGGTCAACCCTTATTTTATATTAGATTTATAAGTAAAAAACTAAATGATGATTTTAAATTGCAAGAAATAGAATGGACAGATGAATTGTTAAAATTAAATAAACGGTGTCAACCTCAAACATGGGTCGAAGGTCTAAGTTGGCGTTTAATGAAAGCCGGTAACAGACACAGACCTAAAAGGTTGATAAAATGAATTTTATAAGAACACTAAAAGACCAATTCTCTCCAGAGTGGTGTAAAGAAACAATAGATTATTTTGAAGGAAATGTACCTTTACAACATAAAGGATTTATGGGTAAAGATGCCAGAATTCAAAACACAGAAATAACTATTGACATGAGAGAAGACCAATGGAAACCTTTAGTAGAAGGACTAACAAAAGGTATAGAAGAATATAAAAAAGATTATAAACTTTTAGATAGTAATATGTCACCTTGGAGTTTATTTGTTAATTGTCAATTGATGAGATATGAACCAGGACAGGCATACAAATACGAACATTGTGAACACGGTGCAACTTCAGATGGTTGGGGGTTGAGTAGAGTAATTGCATGGCAAATTAATCTAAATACAATAGAAAATTTAGGTGGTACTTGGTTTCATTATTATGACCATACTATTCAACCTGAAGAAGGTAGTTTAAGTTTTTGGCCAGCAGGTTGGACACATATGCATAGAGGGTTAGTGTCGCCAGATAAAAACAAATATATAATTACAGGATGGTATAATTTTAACTAATGTACAAAGTAATAGATAATTTTTTACATCAAAATGACTTTATTAAATTACAAGCATTTTTTATGAATATTGATTGTAATTGGTATTTTAGTAAAGGTGTTTCTGAAACAAATGTAAAAGAAGGTAAATATTTTTATATGGTACATACGGTATATGAACATCATAAACCTAATTCAGATATTTTTAATGCTTGTTATCCAGTATTAGAAAAGTTAAATGTAAAATCTTTATTAAGAATAAAAGCTAATTTATATCCTAATCAAGGAGAGCCTGTACATACACACAAAGCTCACCAAGATTATACTTTTCCACATAAAGCAGCTGTGTATTCAATGAATACTTGCAATGGTGGAACAGTAATAGGTGATGAGTTTATTGAAAGTAAAGCAAACAGAATAGTAATTTTTGACGGTTCAAAACCACACTCTTCAACAACTTGTACAGATGAACAAATAAGAGTGAATATTGGTTTTAACTATGTAGATGAGGAGTGTTTAAATGAATTTAGATAAATCTATTATACATCATGTTCCTGATGAAAATGAGGAATTCAAATTTGATTGGTTATTTCCACATCCAATAGGAATATCCAGAAAAGGTAAAGAAACAACTGAGCGTTGGACAAAAGAAATTTTTAAATATATGGATACTATTCCACAAACAGAAAAAAAAGATGGATTTTGGTATCAATTTTTACATGATGTGGACAATCCAGTTTTTAAAGAAGTTACAAAATGGGTTGATGAAGAAGTAACTAAGTATGCACAACAACTAAAATTTCCAGACAAATATGTTTGTACTGAAAGTTGGTGCCACGATTATCCTCTATATAATAGTCAGCCTTGGCACGCACACGGCGGTAATATGATTTCTGCTGTGTTTATGGTTTGGGGTAGGCCTTTTACGGATTCTCATTTATATTTTAGAAATCCAACGGGTGAAGATATGATGAATCCTTATAATATCACACCTAACACCAACCACAATGATATACAAAAAATATTTCCAGTGAATGGATACCCACAATGGGGATACCCTACTATGCCAGGTAGTTTATATATCTTTAGAAGTTATATGCAACATTCCACAAACACTAAATATAATACAGATAGAAGAATGGTTTTCGCATTTAATTATAACAAAGAAGACCATAACTTTTGGCCACAAAGGAAAAAATGATAAATTTAACAGATAACGCTAAAGAACATTTAAAATCACTGCTTACAGAACAAAACAAAAAATTTGTTAGACTTTCTGTAAAAGGTGGTGGTTGTGCTGGTTTTGAATATCAGTGGGGATTTGAAGATGAAAAAGAGGACGAAGATGTGCTAGTAGAAGATGTATTATTAATTGATGAAATTTGTGAACCTTATATAAAAGGGTTGACTGTGGATTTTAAAAAAGAAATATGGGGAAGTGGATTTGAGTTTGATAATCCTACATCTAAATCATCTTGTGGTTGCGGAACATCTTTCGCTATTTAATAATGCTTGATATAAAAGAGTTAACACTAGAACAACACAAAAATGCAGAAAGACAAGAGTTTGTAAAAACTCTTATGTCAGGTAATATAGACCATAATCTATATGCGACATACTTATATAATCAGTATCATTGTTATCGTGCTTTAGAAGATAGAGGTATTGAAAACTCTTTGTTTGTAGATACACCTAATTTACCTAGAGCAGATAGAATACGAAAAGATTATCAATCATTATATACTTTAGATGAACCACCACAATTAACTCAAAGTACAGTTGATTATATTAAACACATAGAATTAATTAAAGAGAGTGCAGAAAGTTTATATGCACATATCTATGTAAGACATTTAGGTGACTTATCTGGTGGCCAAATGATTAGAAGAAAAACACCAGGTCCTAACAATTATTATTTCT
>Ga0255751_10003598_pt1 | contig 14191 bp, 21 predicted proteins | sample 071ome_20_FD_179951 | JGI IMG/M metagenome (GOLD analysis project Ga0255751, IMG submission 179951) | Coastal salt marsh microbial communities from the Groves Creek Marsh, Skidaway Island, Georgia - 071412BT metaG (version 2) | ecosystem: Environmental > Aquatic > Marine > Intertidal zone >...
AACATTCATTACGATGGACAATGCAGGATCCATTCTGTTTAATGCCATTGGTAATGTATTCTCTACGGAAAATCATTCCATCGGATATTTTAATAAAGAGAAAGGAATCTTTAGATATCATCCTGGAATCCCCGAACTGAATAACTTTGGCAACTATTATTGGATCTGGGCACACAACATCTATTCACAGATGGTTCAGAAGCAGATTGATATTATGGATCCAAAGTATCGGGAGACCTTCTGTGGTAAGGTGATGGGTCTCTCTGCCTATGGAAATGTAAAAGAGTTCCAACAGGATTATCGTCAGACCTTTGAGGGTATTCCATCTCTTACATTTAATTCTTTTCCTGGGCAGGACTTTGTTTATGGTAATATGACACCAGAAAACAAGGCAAAGACTCTGCAACACAACTTTGAGCAGGGTATGCTTGCTTATATGAAAGCACTCAAAGAGCAAGGATACATTGGTGATAATCTTTGCCTGGCTGGTGGTGTCTTCCTTAATATCCTTGCCAACTCTGTGATTCGTAAGAATAATATTGCAGAGAATATGCACATTCCACCATTCCCCGATGACACTGGACTCTCATTCGGTGCTGCGTGTTATGGTGTGTTTAAGGCAAAGGAACAGGTTACTCTTCCATATAACATTTCACTTCTTGGACGCACTTATGGTGATGAAGAGATTGAGGAAGCACTCAAGGACACAAACTATAAGAAGTTTGACAACTTTGAGGAACTGTGTGAGAAGACTGCCAAACTTCTTGCCGATAATAAGATTGTTGGATGGTTCCAAAACCGTTCAGAGTTTGGACCGAGAGCATTGGGTTCTCGTTCTATCCTAATGAATCCAACACCAAAGGAAAATAAGGAGACAATCAATACTCGTATCAAACACAGAGAGGAATGGCGTCCATTCGCAGGCATTATGCTTGAGGAATATCAGGAAGAATACTTTACTGATGTTTATCCTAATGAGTATATGCTGTACTCTCTTGTAGTAAGACCACATCAAAGAAAGAAACTTGGTGCTATTACTCATAAAGATTTCTCTTGTAGAATTCAGACGGTGAATCCAAAGTTGCATCCAGAAGTTACGATACTTCTCCAAAAATATAATGAGGAGACAGAATGTCCTGTTCTTCTGAATACTTCTTTTAATGATAATGGTCAACCGATTGTGGAAACTCCCCAAGACGCAATAAATACGTTTAAAAATATTGACCTAGACTATCTTGTAATTGGAAATTATCTTGTAACCAGAAAATAAAATTATGAAATTCACAGTATACTCAAAAGACAACTGCCCATATTGTTATAAGGTGAAAACTGTGATGGAACTGACTGGCAGTGAATATAAAGTCTTAGAACTTGGAGAGCACTTTACAAAGGAAGATTTTTATTCTATATTTGGTGAAGGTTCTACATTTCCTCAGGTTTTATGTGACGACAATACTATAGGAGGATGCATTGATACAATCAAATTTCTCAGAGACAGACAAGTCATCAAGTCTTAACATAAATAAAAATGAAGACCACAAGAATCGTGGTATTGAATTTTTACTTAATGGAGGTAAAAGAAAGCAAACACAACCATTTCACATCATCTTTGAAAAGATGGTTTGCTTTCTAAATCGGGAAGTAAACGTCTATTTTGAGTTTTCCCTTAATGTGGGAAAGAAAAAAAGAGTTAAACCCCGGAGAAAGAACAATGTTAGCAGTTAGTTTAGTTTTTGGTTCATTTCTAACCATTTTATTTCTGATACTGGGTACAATGATTGGTTGGACTGCTAGGGAATACATGATGAACTATCGGGAAGTACCAAGACCTCACCCCGAAATGTTTGATGAACAAGGGAATCTAATCCCAGATGAGGTAATTGCATTTAACTTTGAAAACTATCATGACGACTACGAAGAAAGCGACGACGACGAGTAAAAAACCTAGAGTAATCAAACCACAGGAACCGGTTCCTAATCTTCCGAAGAATCCTTTTGCTTTCGAAGTTTTGGATCTTGTGTCCAAACAAAGAACCAAGGCAAAGAAGGTTGAGATTCTCAAAAAATACGAAGAACCTTCCTTAAAATCTCTTTTGATTTGGAACTTTGATGAGTCTGTGGTTTCAATGCTTCCTCCTGGTGAGGTTCCATATTCCGGTTTTGATGATCAGAATGTTTATAGTGGAACTTTAACAACCAAGATCAACGAAGAAGTTCGTAAAATGCACGAGACGGGATCATTCTCTCTTGGTTCTAGTGATCAGCAAGGACACACCACGATTCGTAGAGAGTCTAAAAACTTTTATCGATTTATAAAAGGTGGACAGGATGGATTGAGTACGGTTCGTCGTGAAACAATGTTCATTAATATTCTTCAAGGTCTTCATCCATTAGAGGCAGAAATTCTTGTCTTGGTAAAGGATAAAAGACTCTCCGAAAAGTACAAAATCACACAAGATGTAGTTGCACAAGCATATCCAGATATTAATTGGGGTGGTAGAAGTTGAAGATTAAATTTATTCATGAAGATTGTGATCCTTCTTTGGCAGACGATAGAAGTTTGCCACACACAGCTTACTTAGTAGAGTATAAAAAGGATGGAGTGTCTCATTATGATATCGTGATGGCAGGTAAGAAGGTTGATATATTTGACTACTACTGGGACAAGTATCGACATGACTTCGTGACCATGAATCAGAGTGAAGGTAGAACCAATCCAAAGTTGTGGGGTAACAAACCACCCGAAACCAAAAAGCGGAAGTGATTTCAAAAATAGTTGAAAAAAAATCCCGGCAAAAATTTGACCTGTAGGGTCGCTTGACTAAATAAGGTATTAGGTCTATAATGGACCTACGTTCATCTCATTTGCTATTTGCGAATAACGAATGAGACGCAAGTAAGTCGCGCAACGGATTCGTTGATCCTATGCTTTCATTAGCACTCATCTTTTTTAGTCATGTCCCAGTGGAGAATTATCTTCGCTGTGATGACTTTAATTGGTTGAGAGAAGGATTAGAAGAGACAACTCTTTTCACTCCCTTTGAGAAGGCTGATATTCTTATCCATTGGATGGAACATACAGACCCTCAATGCTTTGAAACACAGGACGCAAACGACTGAAGGAACGGGTTTTAATTAACCTTAGTATTTCAGGAGACAAACTCATGAACACACTCACTCTCATCAAAAAGCAGATCCAGAAGCAAGCAGCACTTCATGATGCTCAGATTGCGATGACCACCTATCGTGGTGTTCGCTATGAGTGCCAACACGGTGCTGAAGAAGTTCACGGAACATTCTGCTATCGCGGTCACACCTATAACAAGTGATGGATTATCGATATCACTTTGATGATATGGATGCCAGCAACAGACCACCATCTTGTTATCAACTCAAATATAGAGGTGTAACATACTGGTCTTGCTATAAAATACACTTGCGTGAATACTTTGATCAACTTTTAGAAGTTGAACCAATGTATAACAAGAGGGGTTGAAAACCCCTCTTTTTTTATGCTATAATGTGGTGAAACAGCAAAGTATTATGGAGAAAGAAAGACTAAAACTTATTGTTCGAAACCTTGAACTTCTTGTTGATTCTTTGAAGGCAGAAGTGTATTCTGACGTGGATGCATATAAAACGTCTGTAGATACTTCCAAACTTCCTGGAATGACTGATTATGATGAAATCTTTGAGGATGATGATGGATATCCAGACTAAAACAAAGAAAGCAAAAGAACTTATAAAATTGCTTGAAAGACTCATCAAGCAAGATCATCTTTATACTGAAGAACGTATTATTGAGATGAAAAATGCTCTTCGTAGTGCAAAAGAAGAAGTTGCAAAAATGGAAAAAGAAAACTCTAAAGGATTTGGAAAATGAATGTAAGATTGATTAGTGTCACTCCTGATGCCGAAAAAACTATGGGGTATGTTGCGAGAGTGTCAAACCCAAACAATCAGGAAAACCCCAAAGTTGCAGGACTTCTTAAGTATTGTGTAAATCATCAACACTGGTCTGTGTTTGAGCAGGCATTTATGACATTGGAGATTGAGACCACTCGTGGTCTTGCAGCTCAAATTTTGCGTCATCGTAGTTTCACATATCAAGAATTTTCGCAACGATATGCTGATTCTTCCCTACTCGGTGAGACGATCCCTCTCCCAGAACTTCGTCGTCAAGACACCAAGAATCGTCAAAATTCTATTGATGATGTTGATCCATTTACGATTCAAAAGTATCAGATTCTGATTCAAGAACATTTCAAACAAGGAATGGACTTGTATCAAAAAATGTTGAACGATGGAATCGCAAAAGAGTGTGCTCGCTTTGTGCTTCCTCTTGCTACTCCTACTCGTCTTTACATGAGCGGTTCCTGTCGTTCTTGGATTCATTACATCACTCTGAGGTCTGCAAACGGCACCCAGAAAGAGCACATGGATATCGCAGAGGCATGTAAGAAGATCTTTATTGAGCAGTTCCCGACTGTTGCCGAAGCACTTGAATGGGTATGAAGATAATTGATAATTTTCTGCCAAAAGAAGAATTTTTGACTGTAAGGGATAATCTCGTGTTTAATCCGGGATTTCCCTTTTTTCTTCATCGGGGCATAACAAAACCAGGAGATTCAAATAATGATTGGTTTGGTGCTCATGTAATATATGATCAAGGAGTACCGACTTCTGATGTGTATGAAGAAATAGGAAACATTTTTTTTCCATACTTTGAAATGAGATCACTTTTGAGGATCAAGATCAATTTCTATCCACATACCCATAGTGTCATAGAACATGCATCACATGTTGATTATGATTTTTCACATACTGCCGCAATTTTTTCACTGAATACGTGCAATGGGTATACAAAAATCGGTAATGATGCTATTGTAGATAGTGTTGAAAATAGGATTGTATTTTTTGATGGATCCAATCAGCACAGATCTACAACAACTTCAAATCAATCAGGCAGATTTAATATATCCTTCAACTACCTATAATAAATATTTCTATCTTGGATTTTTAACAATGTCAACATATCCTGTAGTCAATAAAAAGACTGGTGAGCAAAAAGAAGTGGTGATGAGTGTCCACGAATGGGATCAATGGAAAGAGGATAATCCGGATTGGACACGAGACTGGTCTGACCCATCAACCTGTCCTCAACCAGGAGAGGTTGGCGATTGGCAGAATAAACTAATTGCAAAAAATCCTGGTTGGAATGATGTGCTTGGAAAAGCAGCATCAGTTCCTGGTTCAAATATCAAGAAGATTTAATATGGCAAGACGGAAAAGATCATCTGCAACAGAGCAACCCATTGGAGTTGGACTGACTACAAAGCAGATGAAAAGAAAGAAACCACTGAGTTCTAGTTACTTGGTGGATATTGATCCACTTACGGAAAATCAAAAAACATTATTTGATTCTTATCAAGAAGGAAAACATTTAGTTGCCTATGGTTGTGCCGGAACAGGTAAAACTTTTATTACTCTCTATAATGCACTACGAGATGTATTAGACGAGAACACCCCTTATGAGCGCATCTACCTCGTCAGGTCTCTTGTAGCAACCAGAGAGATTGGTTTCCTGCCCGGTTCCCATGAAGACAAGGCAGATATTTACCAGATTCCTTATAAGAATATGGTGAAGTATATGTTCCAGATGCCTAGTGATGCCGATTTTGAGATGTTGTATGGCAATCTCAAGGCACAAGAATCAATCAAGTTCTGGTCTACATCTTTCCTACGTGGAACTACACTTGATAATGCGATTGTGATTGTTGATGAGTTCCAGAACCTCAACTTCCATGAACTTGATAGTATTATCACTCGTGTTGGTGAAAATACACGCATTTGTTTCTGTGGTGATGCACGTCAGTCTGATTTGAACAAGGCAAATGAGAGAAACGGTATTGTCGATTTTATGAACGTATTGCGTAAAATGCCTTCTTTTGATATAATCGAATTTGGGATTGATGATATCGTTCGTTCCGGTCTTGTCAAAGAATATCTCACTGCAAAAATGGAATCAGGTTTTTAATGTTTAATCATATTGATATTAGTCTCCCTCAACTTGAGAGGGAGACTATTGATGGGGTGAGATATTACTCTGTCCCCGACGAAAATGAACTCCTTCGACTGGTCTCCATCACTTCTGTGACCAGTCATTTTAATAAAGAAATCTTTGTTAATTGGAGAAAAAAGGTTGGCAATGAAGAGGCAGATCGTATCACAAAGGCTGCCACAAGTCGTGGTACGGATATGCATACTCTCACTGAGCATTTTTTAAAGAATGAAGAACTCCCAAAGGTTCAACCAATTTCCGATTTTCTCTTCAAGATTTCTAAAAATAAACTCAAAAATATAAATAATATTCATGCCCTAGAAGGTTCCCTATATAGTAAGCAGTTAGGTATTGCTGGAACCGTCGATTGTATTGCAGAATACGAGGGTGAGTTAGCAATAATTGACTTTAAAACTTCAAAGAAACCAAAACCACGAGAGTGGATCGAACACTATTTTGTACAGTGCATGGCATATGGTTGTATGCTGTACGAACTGACTGGTATTTCAGTCAAAAAACTTGTAATCATTATGGCTTGTGAAAATGGAGAATGCGTCGTCTATGAAGAACGAGACAAATCAAAGTACATCAAACTTCTTACCGAATATATTAGAAAGTTTGTTAGAGATAAACTGGAACTCTATGGAACCGAATAAAGAACTAGAACAAGCAATTCAAAGTAAATTTCTAACACCTTCTAAGTTTGCATTAGAAATTGAAAAGATTGTTGCCGAAGAAAAAATCAATTACATTGATGCAATCGTACACTATTGCGAACTCAATGAACTTGAGGTAGAATCGGTAACGAAACTTGTATCCAAACCACTGAAAGAAAAACTGAAGTGGGATGCTACGAGACTTAATTTTATGAAAAGAACTTCGCGTGCTCGATTACCTCTATGATTTCTCGTGATGAATTAATGCACCATCGTCTTCAGGCTTGGTTGAGAGAAAACCAATCCGAAGATCTTGCATATCTTGGTTATTATGAAGATACCATTGGACAATTAAAACATTGGTATCGTATTGCAGAACACGAAGTTTCTGTTGATTGTATTGAAGATCTTGAATTAGTCGATGCTGAAAGTGAGTCCCTTTGAAACCTACCAACATTATTTGTCTCTAAAAAATCATTTTACTAATCCAAAATATGATTTTTTCAAGTATGGTGCGAAGACCCGTGCGAGTGTAACCTCTTTCAATAAGAGGAAAGATAAGTATTGGTTTGAAAAAACTTCGCGTAAATATAGTGATAAGGAAGTCGTAGATTTCCTTGTATCTAATTTCACTGCCACCGATAACCCACAAAACCTATGGATTGGAGAAATTATCAATTCTGGCGAAAGAAACTACGCCGAGTGGATGAAAAGACAGCAGAGTTTGACCTACTTGTTCAAAGAGCAAAGCAACGAATTGTTATCGGAGAACGAGTTAGAGACTTTATTCAACTGTACCAAGGGACATCCTCTAATACTCAAAAAGTTTCTAAGCGGGAGAGTATCGCTAGAAACCTTAACAATCTTCGACAAAGTATTCCATTTCTCAAAAAACTTTGATAAGAAGTTGGACGACCCAGTGTGGGAATCCGTCAGTTTGAAAGTAAAAAAATATTCTCCATTCCTAAATATTGATGTGTTCAAGTTCAAAAAAATATTAAGGGAAATTGTAGATGGGTGAGTTTTTTCAATCCGAAATCATTCAGGAAGAACTGAGTGAAATCAATCGTATGCAAGAAAAAATTTACGGAAGTCTTTTGTCTTTTGGTATGATGTCCCGTGAAGAAAAACTTGAACATATTGATTTGCTCACAGACTTGCTGGAAAAGCAAAGAGTGATGTATACTAGATTATCTCTTTCAGATGATCCACAAGCGATTGAAATGAAAGAGAATCTACGCAAATCTGTTTCTATGATGGGTTTTCCATCAGAAACTAATATGCAAACTTTATTTGATAGTATGAATGCCACAATCAAATCTCTCAGGGATTATGTTGACGCCTGAGAGCATCCTTGCTATACTATCCAAGTAAATCCCCCGAATCCAAAACTATCCGAGGTAATCCAAATGTCTTTCGCAGACCTTAAAAAGCAATCCAAGCTTGGTTCCCTGACCCAAAAACTGGTCAAGGAAGTTGAAAAAATGAATAATGCAGGTACTTCAGGCGATGATCGTCTGTGGAAACTGGAATGTGATAAAGGAGGCAACGGTTATGCCGTGATCCGTTTCCTGCCTGCTCCGAATGGTGAAGACCTGCCGTTCGTGAAACTCTACAGTCACGCATTCCAAGGTCCTGGCGGTTGGTACATCGAGAACTCTCTGACCACTCTGGGTCAGAAGGATCCTGTTTCCGAGTACAACACGATGCTGTGGAACAATGGCACCGATGCTGGTAAGGAAGCAGCACGTAAGCAGAAGCGCAAACTGACCTATGTTGCCAACATCTATGTGGTCAAGGATCCTGCTAACCCCGAGAACGAAGGCAAAGTCTTCCTGTACAAGTTCGGTAAGAAGATCTTCGACAAACTGACTGCAGCAATGCAACCTGAGTTTGAGGATGAGGAAGCAATCGATCCGTTTGACTTCTGGCAAGGTGCTAACTTCAAACTGAAGGCAAAGAACGTTGCTGGTTATCGCAACTATGACTCTTCTGAGTTTGCACGTCCTGATGCACTTCTGGACGATGATGACGCTCTAGAGGCAATCTGGAAGAAGGAATACTCTCTCGAAGAGTTTATTGCTCCCGACCAGTTCAAGTCCTATGATGATCTGAAGAAGCGTCTGGACTATGTGCTCGGCATCAAGGGCACTCCTAAGTTCCAGGATCAAGAATCTGTTGAGGAAGAGGAAGAGTTCCGTCAGCAGAATCGTGCTTCAGAACCGGTTCCTCAGAATCTCAAAGATGAACTTGATAATCTGACACCTTCATCTTCTGTCGATGAGGATGACGATACACTTTCTTACTTTGCCGCACTCGCAGCAGACTGAGTAAGATGGGGAGGGCAACCTCCCCTTTTTTATGGATTTGTAACTCTGGTATTTTCTGTTCTGATTAAGTTGTCACTGACGTATTCTGAGGAACGTCCATAAATCATAATCTCTCTCATATCATTGAGGAACTGTTGCAGATATGATGGTTTCAGTAAGTAGATGGAAGATTTTTCTTGGTTCTTTCTAACTTCGTATTCATAGTTACTGATATTGACAACAGGATTCAGGTTTCCTAATGGGTTATTTGGGTTTGGAATAGAAAAGTTTTCATCAACAACTTTACCTGCAGGGAGAATCAATCTACCCTGTGCATCTTTTACTTCGGTTGTTTCATAATGATGGACTGATGCTAAACCAGTCATACCATACTTATTTTCTGCATACTTATAGAGATCACGATTTGATAATGGCCATTGATCTCTGACTCTCGTGATATTTGCAGTCATCAAAACAACCCAATCAAGTTCCGCACTTCCATAAAACTCTTCTGCAACTGTATCAGGTCTTGCACCATCTACAATTTCATACTTATCAAAGAGTGTGAATATGTTTTGCAGATCATCACGCAACTTATTTCTTCTGAATAAGTTCTTGACTGTTAGATAGTTTTGAGAAGAATTACTATCCGATAAAAAAGATTGATATTCTACCTCTGGTAGTTCTCTGAAGTATCCCATTTTAGTAACCTACTCCTGTTCCTGATGATGAATCTTCATAATCAATATCATAAACCGGTTCAATCTCTTTGAAACTTAAGTCCATTACCATAGAAACTGGTGTTCCGTCTGGATAAGTTGCATATGTTCCATCAGCAGTATAGTTAACACTGATATTTTCAAGGAAGCACTGCTTAAACTTATTTAAGAACTTATGTTCTCCCTGACCCTGACGATATCTTAACTCGAAGACATTTGGTGTGCGAAGAAATGTATTTTCTCCACCTGCTTCATTAATTTCAGCATTACTACTACCAACTTTTGGTGCCATACTTTGCTTGAAACATCTTATAATATCTTTTATTTCAATTGCCTCTGTTTGACTTCTTGGAGTCATTTTAAATGAGAATCTAAAAGATCTCAAAGTTGGTCCATTAAATAAGAGTTCCATATTTGGATTTAAGATTTCACCTTGCGTTCTTGCAAGAAGTTGATTTGGTGTGATATTAGCACCGAGCATTCCTGCTGCTGCTGATGCCAGTTGTCGGGTAACAAACCCTTGAGCACCTGATAAACCACCAACCGCATCTACTACACCAGTTACACCCTGAGCACCTGCATTTAAAACAGCACCAAAACCCTCACCTGCACCCTTTTCAAATGCCTTTCCACTTTCCATAATGCCAGCAATACCACCAATGGCAGCACCGGCAATACTATTCAGTTCCGAAGAACCATATCTGGCAGCATTGGTATCAGAAATATTTGATGGAATAGGAAGTAATATTGTCTTTATCTTATCCTTTCCCTGATTTCTTCGTGATCCAGCAGTGCTTACAATCGTAACCTTGTTATCATTACCTACTTTTCCAATCGGCACATAGTTAACAACATCAATCTGCAGATAATCTGTAGACTCTGCTATCAATGTATAAGGATATCGATAAACTTTTTTATCTGCCATTTATCTTTTTCTAACTATTTAGATCGTACATTAGCAAAAGCAAGTTCTATAACATCAGACATCTCTTCTGGGTAGATTTCATAGAGTCCACTGAACATTTGATTATAATCATATTGTCTTCTATCACGCCAGTGAAAGTTGATTCCACGAAATCCCCAAGAGAATACTTCAGTCACACCTACGAGAGGATACTGATCATATTGTATTCCTGGTGTTTTGGCATTATAAAAGAAAGTGTAATATTTTCCTGCAGTTGGAATCTTTCCACCTTCAGACAAAACTCCAATCAAACTTTCCATAATATCATCGGCAGTTTCTACTCCAACGAAACTATCAATCACTCCACGCACACGATTATCATTATCATCTGTGGGTCTTCTTCTTTGTTTTAGAGTTTTTCTTGGCATTACTTAATACCGAGTTCGTTTTCTGTAAGAACTTTAAACTCATAACCACGATCTAAACACCATTCTTTGGCAGCATTCCACTTTGCCTGATTCTTGGCATACTCAACGACTTCATAGATATAACCCTTAGTCTTTCTTTTTTGGACTTTGGGTTCTATACACTGCTTATATGGTTTAATCTCAATAATCATTTTTTTAATCTTACCATTCTTATCCTTCACTTTGATATAGAAATCTGGAAAGTATCTATGATACCTATTATCAACAGGAGAACGATAGGGAACAATGATTTCTTCACTCCCCCACTCTAAAATATTCTCATTAGTATCACAATATACACAAAACTTTCTCTCCCAGAGAGAACGATAGATTATATTTGTCGGATCACCCTTGTATTTTTTTGGATATGAAGGTTGGTATTTTCCTTTATATGACATCTAAATAACTAATAATAAAGGCAGTCTTACAGGTATTTAGAGTGGCTCGTTCCCTTATAAGAAATATACAACCAAGAGACGTTAAAAAATTATTCGGCAACTTATCGCAGACTAATTATTATCAAGTAGACTTTTCGTCCCTTTCTACTTTTGGACCAAATCAAGAACTTATAACTTATTTGGGTGAAAGAGGTGTTGATAAGGATTTTATTTCTAGGGATGCAGGACTTCTCTGTTCTGAGGCATCATTGCCGGGAACTAGTCTTGCGACTGCAGAAGTAAAAGACAACTTTATGGGCATATCTCAAGAATTTGCACATACGAGATTATATACTGATTTTGATTTTACTTTTTATGTTGATACTGATTATAAGAGTATAAAGTTTTTTGAAGGATGGATTGATTTTATTAGTAGTGGTAGTGAAGCAGTAGACCAAGCAAATCCTTTGAATTCAAATTATTATCGTAGAATGAGATATCCAGATACTTATAAATGCCAAACTGTAACAATTACAAAGTTTGAAAGAAATCTTGGAAATACTAATACAATAAAATATTCTTTCATTAATGTATTTCCAAAGACAGTTAGTGCCATTCCCATTTCATATGGTGGTGCAGATATATTGAAAGTTTCTGTAAGTTTTAATTATGATCGATATGCCATAGATATTTCTGGATTCTCTAAAGGTCAGCAAGGTAAATTTACGGATGTTACGCAATCTTCTGCCGAACTTCAACAGTCTTCTACTGACAGGAGAGCATCTTTAGGTGCATCTGAACAAAGAAATATCTTAGGCAATTCTCAAAGTGAACTGGATCAGTTACAAAGAAGTGCATACTTAAACAGCACTAGAGGAAGAGTTTTTGGTAGGAGTCAAGCTGCTAGAGATCTTGATGCAAGTTATGGAGTCACTAGAAATTCTCGCGGAGAAGAGATCTAAATAATCATACCTGAATTGTATCGCATACTATGCCTTTACCTAAGATTAATACGCCAACTTATGAGTTGACATTGCCTTCTACAGGAAAGAAGATTAAGTATAGACCCTTTCTTGTAAGAGAAGAAAAGATTCTGATTATGGCAATGGAATCTGAAGATATGAAGGATATTACAAATTCTATCGTTCAAATTCTTTCGGATTGTATTCTTACTGAAAATGTCAAAGTAGAATCTCTTGCAACTTTTGACATTGAATATTTGTTCTTAAATGTCAGAGCAAGATCCGTTGGAGAAACTGTTGATGTAAATATCACTTGTCCTGATGATGGAGAAACTCAGGTTGAAATGACGATTGATATTGATTCGATCAAAATTCAAAAAACCAGAGGGCATAAAAATATTATCAAACTGGATGATAACCTTTCTATGAAACTTCGTTATCCTTCATTAGATCAGTTTGTTGAAAATAATTTTGAAACTGGACAGGTTGTAAGTGAAGTTGGTCAATCACTCTCAATGATTACATCGTGTATTGATATAATCTATAATGAGGAAGAAACTTGGGAAGCAGCAGATTGTTCTAAGAAAGAACTTGATGAATTTGTTGAGCAAATGAATACTAAACAGTTCAAACAAATTGAGAAGTTCTTCACCACAATGCCAAAACTCTCTCATACGATTGCAGTAAAAAATCCAAACACTGGTGTAGAATCTGAAGTTGTTCTTGAGGGATTGGCAGCTTTTTTCAGTTGAGTATGGCTCATACCAGTCTTGAGTCATACTACAAGATTAATTTTGCCCTCATACAACACCATAAATATTCATTAACAGAGCTAGAAAATATGATTCCTTGGGAGAGAGAAGTTTATATTTCACTCCTCCAACAATACATTGAGGAAGAAAACTTAAAAGCACAACAAAGTGGCTAATACCAACGTACAAACTCCCAAATTAACTGTTTCCAACATCAAAAGTCCCTTGACTGGTGGTGGATCTGATTTGGGTAATGTTGGTCAAGGAGGAACTTCTAAAATAGGAACTCTTGCAAAGATTGTAAGAAAGAATAGAATATCAATCAATTCTCTGGAAAAATCTCAAGAAGTTCAAGACGAGAAGATAACTAGATTAAAAAATATAGCAAAAATTAGACAACAAAACGTAGGTAAGAAACTGCCAGATAGTAATGGAAGTAATATAGAAAAGTCCTTGGCAAAAATTAGACAACAAAACGTAGGTAAGAAACTGCCAGATAGTAATGGAAGTAATATAGAAAAGTCCTTGGCAGAAACTAATCAAATTCTTGTTAAGATTCAACAAGAACTGATGAGATCTTCTGCACTTAGATCAAAAGAAGAAAAGGCAAAATCCGATAGAGCAAAGAGGGGTGCATCCAGAGCAAAACTTGGTGCAGAAGAAAGTCAGTTAGAAAAATCTTCTAAAAGGATTAAAAAATCTGTAGGTGAAAAAGCAGAGCAAACTGTGACACCTGTAAAGGGTATGTTTGGTCGTATTATGGAGTTTATGGGCACTCTTGCTTTGGGTATTGCGAGCAATGCCATATTTGAATGGTTGAAGAATCCAGAAAATATGGAGAAAGTAAAGGGATGGTTTAGTTGGATTAAAGAAAATTGGGGATGGGCAGCTGCTGCGATTGGTGCCATTGCACTGATGCCTCTAATCGGAGTGATTGGTGGATTGATAGGGTCATTGGGAGTAATGATGCCCCTATTTGTTGCC
>Ga0255751_10003615_pt1 | contig 14143 bp, 21 predicted proteins | sample 071ome_20_FD_179951 | JGI IMG/M metagenome (GOLD analysis project Ga0255751, IMG submission 179951) | Coastal salt marsh microbial communities from the Groves Creek Marsh, Skidaway Island, Georgia - 071412BT metaG (version 2) | ecosystem: Environmental > Aquatic > Marine > Intertidal zone >...
TGGATAGGAAGCCAAAGATACCCATTGATGTTATAAGACTGAGGATGATCACCGCTATGGTCAGGTATGTTTTGAGTAGCCAGCGGGTGTACTTCCAGTTACGATACAGCCATGATGCAGTGACCAGTTTGCCCACCTCCAACACTCCGCCCATTATGACCACGGGCCAGAACGCACCTGGGAATATGGTTGCTAGTCCTATCACGGAGTAGAATATGGCCACTCCTGAAATTGACAGTGCAGATAACAGTGTGAGTATCGCTATAAACATTTATAAAGTGTATTTACTATAGCAGATACGTCTATAGATCGCTAGTGATTAATTGGTAATTGAATTACTCTGCTGAGTATGTTAATGAGTTGTCTGTAGCCAACTGACCACTTGTGTTTGGTGCAAATGCTGTCTGTTCGGTTACTGTGATTGCATCAATGATGTTACCACCACCTGCGTTTACAGGACCAGCCTCAACAGCCAAAGTTCTCAGTAGTTGTGCGTTTGCAGTACCATCAACAGTAGAAGGATCATATACACTCATGTTCTCTGTTCTTGTTGAGTTCAATGCTTCTGCTATCTTGTCTTGGATAAATCCTGCTTTTGTAGAAGTAGTTGTAGATCCATCAATACCAGTTCCTGTTGTTGGAATGAAATCTGGATTGTCGAACACAAGACCAAATGCTAATGTGCTGATAGCAGTGTCTCCTGCATCACTGGCATAAGTTGTGACAATGTTGTGGATCTTGAAATTTGTTCTGATTCCGATGCTCTCACACATCATTTTAAATCTTAAGTTTCCTCTAGAAACTAAAAGTGATTGTGCTAATGTTGTCGGTTTTGTTGCGAAGTCTGTTGCAACACACGGTGAAACTCTTCCACCGTTCACTGTTTCTGTGTCTGTGAATGCAGTACAGTCAATAGATACTGTGAAATATGTCATTTGTGGTTCTGCTGGAGAAACACCATATAATGCTTTTGGTTCAACTGTTGCCATTGTTTAAATCCTTTGTCTTATGTACTTATTTATATGAATTATTTATAAAAGGACCAACTTGGTGCGCCAATATATTTACAGGCGTTATTGGTCATGTGCCGTGCTTTGCCGTTCAATTTGATGTATGCTTGGTATGTACGGCAGTATCCGCCTGAAATTGGGTATGAGTGTATCACACGCACCTTGCCAGCCGCCAAACGTTCCTTGCTGTACCAACTGACTATTTTACCGTTCTCTGCGTGTGTCAAAGCAAAGAAAACTGCTGACTCATGCATTGTTTTTTCTGCCTTGTTTAACCTAAATCTAAGGAACTGTGTCTTCCTAAACAGGTATGCAGGCAAACTGTATTTTATATCATCACCCAAATATACCGGTGCAGGCATGTCTCCGATGTAGCCTTTGGTATCACCTGGAGTGTTAGACCCAGCGATGGCAGTGCCACATAGAACACTACTCAATACTATGATAACCTTGAACAATCTCATATCCAGTCCCATCCATTTTCTTACAGGCGATCTGCCTTTGTGTCACAAGCACATTGCCAATTGGCATGTCCCATGTGTACATCTCGCACGATTCAGCGATGCCCATGTCCTCTAGGAAGTCGGCCGCACCGTCGTTGCAAACGACCTTTTCCTCCACCCTGTTCTCCACAACATTGCCTTGCTGATCTATCACCCTAATCTGCGTGGTTTCAACGTCACAGTACTGATCCATCCACGGTCCTCCTGCGTCGGCTTTGGTAAGGAAAACTAACTTCACCACGACAATGATTACAACCAGGGCAATCAACTTAATTATAAGTCTCATATTGCCCTAGTTCTGTAACACTTTGTCGGCCGCTTGGTCGATCGTGTTGGGGTCAATGTTCTTTGCCAGTTTCAACTGCTTGATCTCAGACACAATGTTCTCCACGTGATCCAGACCTAACTTGACCATCACGTACACCCTGTAGGATTTATTCTTGGTCGTGTAGATAACCTGCCTGTCTACTTCGTAGTGTGTCACCACGGTGTCATTGATCACGTTCACAATCGTGTCTTGTGCCTGTGCAGTCACAGTCATGGCTTCATTTGTACCGGCTTCGTTCTTGTTGATTGTGGATCTGTTGTTCATCTCACCATTCAACCTATCCGCCAGTTTGGCCTTGGCCAATAGTGTGGCCTTCTTCACAGCCAACTCGAGATCAGGAGAAACAGCACTTGCCGCCTCTTGATAGTGTTTCTTGGTTGTGTGTGGGTATTTCACGTACCATTTTGGAGTCTTGTTGATCACACCATTCTTGGTCATGTCCGATTTCATCGAATATGTAGAACACTGTGCCACAAGTAGTCCTGCGAAAAGTACAAGAAATATTTTGCTTATGTTTTTCATGTTGTCCTTTACTGTTTGAAGTTTGCAATCTGCTCTGATATCCAGTTAGATATGCCAGCAATATTGAAGTCATTGCTGAACTGTGTCCAACCATCCCCTATCATCGGATATACCGCTAGGAAGATTGCAAACAATATTATTAGTCTAATCATAATAAAATTATAACAGATTTTCCAAATACGTCAACCAGGGTTGATCTTGCTAGAAGTGTTGATTTTATTGAGATTTTAAGCCAGCCAATTGTACACGCCACGTACTGCTAGTAAAAGATACATCAATTCCATCAATGCCCTTGGTGTGTCTTGGTCCTTAATACCCATCCAGATCCAAATGCTACAAGAAATAAGTGCCACTGACCATCCCAACCATTGCACGTCAGGATTACCGCCACTCAATGTGAATGCACTCACCATGGCCAGGATGAAACCCAACCATCTCCATCCGTCTATCTTCTTGTAGTATCTGATTTTCATCAGTTTCTCCGCATGGTGGAGATCTCTTTTGCTCCCTCTTCGTCCCATATAGGCACAAGGTTACTCTTGTGCATCATGCCTATTCCAAGCAACTTGCGTTCACCTGTGTACTGCATCTGTTCTTTCTTACCTGTGCCAACGGGTATCTTGTCTGAACATTTGGGCTGGTTCGGATCTGATTTGTAGTTGGGAATGTCGTAGCCTTTGAATTTCTTGGATTTCTGCTTTAGGGTGTAGTTGTCTAGGCCCTGTGATGCCAACCATTCCTCATGATTGGCCTGTGCCTCACGATTCCTACGGGAGTTCTCGATCTTGTGTCGGATACGTTTCGGCAGTTTCATTTGTATGAATCCCATTCTAGATTATACTGTTAAGGCAGTTTGTTGTCAACTATGGTTTGAAGTATGATTTCTGCGTAGTCTGGGTTTGTGCTCCAGGCAGTCATGCCCATCATCAACGGTCTGTAATTCCATTTGCCCGTTTCCAGTTGTTTTTCTCTTTCGATCCTGAATTTTTCATAGGCAGGATGTGTGTTCAGTATCCTGATCATGTCCCTTACAGACTGACATTTGGTCTCGTATTTCTTCACACCCCAACTGGCATCTGGATTTCCCAGTGCTTTCATGTATGGAGTGTTGTCCAGATCCCAGGTCCTCACGCCAAACAAGGCGTTGCCTTCACGTGCGAATCTGCTCTTGCCCCAGGCACTCTCTATGCCCGCCATGGCAATAATGATGCTGATGGGCACACGTTTCTCCTTGTCCGTGGTCCAGTTCAGGTATGCCACACAGTTACTGGTGGCGTTGATGAATGAAGTCTTGTCCGTAAATTCAAACTCTGGTTCTTTCAAACCTAGTTCCTCTATGATCCGCATCTCCTTCTTGTGGAACTCATCCTCTATCTTGGTGATCACGTGATCATTTGGATGGAACGTGCCTGCGATGTAGGTGGCAACGACAACGAAGCCCACTGTTATGCCGAGGTAGACGAATCTTTTAAGGTATTTTCTAACCATTGTTATTAGTTAGTGGGCCGAGATTTTTTTGCATATGGCCTTGTTCGGCACTATGGGGTACTCGAGCCCACTAATCAATATTATACTGCAACTTTCTGTTCTGTTGCTGGGTCTGTTGTCGCCGCTTCGTACTTGGCTTTGTACTCTGCTTCTGCATTTCTCATAGCATTGTTCCAGTCCGCTTTCGATAGGCCTGTGAACCTTGTTATGATACCATCACTCATGATCTTGAATGACCCGCACAACTTGTGAGATCCATCTTCTGCGATCTTGTGTACTACACCTGTAGCCTTACCATCGGCATTCTCTCTGCCCATGATGTACATGTAGTTTCCTGATCTACCTCTCCACTTGTTGTTTGTCTGTGTGTCTTCCTGGCATCTAGATCTAATCTGATCTATTACCAAACTTGCTTTTGCTGAACATTTATACATGTCTTTCTCTCCTTTGTTACCACTATTATACATGGTAATGGTATAACCGTCAACTGGGCTAGAAGTCGCTATTTTATTGATTATTTTAGGTTGGCAAGTATAGCCGCTTCTCTATTTTTAGCATTTTCTAGTTTTCTTTGCTTCTCCAGTTCCAACTCTTCCGGATCTGGCTGTTTCTCTGGTTCTAGTTTGTCTGGTGCTTCTATGGGAAATCCTTGGTTGTCAAACCATCTACCATCCGCTGTTGATGTGCATGGACTGAAGAAGTTCTTCTTCTCACCCGTGATTGGATCTTTCCTGACCACCAATCTTCTCTTTCTGTACAGTTTACCAGAGTAGGTCGTTCCGTCCTTCTGTAGCAAGTGATCATCGTACAGTGAACCATACACCCTGTCTATCATGATGTACTCCTCACCGTCCTCGTCTTTTTTCTTCTTGGCCTTGTCGTATATGGCCGGCAGTTGGTGTATGAAGTTGGGATAGTACCTGTTGGTGTACGAGTGGTATTTCTGTTCTACGAAGGCCTTGGGTGCCGAGTCTGTGATTTTGCCCAGTCCCTCCAGTAATTTCTTTGTTTTCTCGCTTGGCATAATGATTAGCACTCCACCAGTCCGTTATCGACTCCAACCTCGCCTTTCGGCTATCCATCCATCATCGACATAGAGTGTCTCTAATTTTTAGATTGCAAATGAGAATTGGTACCTTACCAGCTCTGGTGGATTTGCTGTGTTTAATTATACACAAATACTAGGATATGTCAACCACGCCCAACATCCGGAAGTGATCCTGTATGGTGTAGGTGTCTAAATCAATCGTGTTGCCACGCACATCCTTGATAGTTTTGGTGTAGCCAGCCAACCTGTATCTACGGAATGGGTACTCCCAGTTGCCCGCCTGTTGCCAGTCACCTTCCAGTATGTGTTTGTCGGTATCGTCTATGAGACACAACGGCATCTGTAGGACCAGTTCCGCTGATAACTTGTCGTGTAGGTATGCGGTTATGATCTTGTTCTGCGGTATCACATGTTCCAGGTGTTGTTTGCCTTCCATGTCCTGTGCCCTGTAATGGTATCCCATGGGTGCCAACTGCTTCTGCATGGACCTTATGTAAAGTACAAGCGAAGTCTTGATGTGCTTCTTGGTCGCCTGGCTCCAACGATCATCAAACAGGTCCGCCTTCATGTGATCTATGTATTCGGCCAGTTCCTTGAGCTCGGGCCTCCCCTTGCTCTTGAAGTTGATCTCGGATAGGTTAGTAAGGTTTTGGAAGTCTGTCATTGAATTCATCCTCCGTTATCATTTCAAGTACAACGGCATCAGCACCGTCCCTGTGGTGTTGTTCAACGGCCTCTATTATTTCTTTGTATGGTAGTCCATAACCGTATTCTTCTGTCTTGCCATCTTTAGTGACAAGACAGATGTAATAACTTAACTTATTTGACATACTTGTTGAACGCCGTCTGCGCCTCTGAGTCTGGTGCTATGTCACCCTCGTCCAGTTTCAGTGTCACGTTGGGCATGTAACTCGGTTCGAAACTCTCAGGTTGTTCTATCTGGTATGTCTCCTTCAGCATGTGGCCCATGGCCACTGGTGCGTCCCAACCAACACCGTTCGCGTGTTGCCATTGTTTCTTAGTTGCGGTGTGTAGCAGTGTGGCACTTGGACACACTTCTTTGAGGCTCATCAGCATCTTCAACATCCAGTCCTCGGGCAGTCTGCTCAATCTCTTGGCCTCCGCACCCATCTGGTACTGTTTCATCAAACCAATGAAAAGGCCCTGGTTGATCTCTCCACCTTCCTCGTCACCGTATATGACCCTGATCGCCGTGAGTGCGTCCTTCAATCCCTGTTCGCCCGCCATCTTGATTCCCTTGTATGCGTAATCGAAATGTGAAAAGTAGTGTTTGTTTGGTCCACACTTGCCTGGGCTCTTCCTGACACGTTTGGGCTCGAGGTCTATCTCACACTCGTCGAAAACCTTCTGTACCGCGTGTGCCGTTGCCACTCTTTCTGTTTCGGTTTCTCCCATCTTGTATCTGTGTAATAGGCATCTGTGTATTTCTTCTGTGCCTGCTCTCAATATTCCTGAGTCGTTGACTATCTCAAACGCCTCTGCGTCAAAGGCCGGCTCATCTGTTTCCACTATTGTGACTGGTATCTTGGTCCAACCAAGCAGTGCTAACGCGACTGCTCTGTGTTGTCCGTCGAATATGTACAGTGTTTCTCCGTCTGAACGTTTGACCGCTGACACAGGGCAACACACCCTTGGATCAAACTTCTTCATTATGTTCATGACATGTCCCGCCCTCACGTCTCTCTGTACCGAGTAGTTGAATGCGAAATGCTCCAACGGATGGTCCTCAACACCCCGGGGCAACAGTCTGCCTTTTGCTATTTGATTCTGTAGATTTACTTTGGCTTCTGCCAATTTGCTGTTCCAGTTTGGAACATCTTCTGGTGCTTCTTTCTTGACTTCGTTTACCACGTCTAGAAGCATTTTCACTTTGCTCATATTATCTCCTATAGTTAATGAGTGCAACCGAGGGCAGAATTCCTACGATAGGATTGACCCTAAATTACTCTATTATTATAGCAGATTTCTGAGATTTGTCAACTAGGCTTCGTTGTTTTGTGCCACGTACAGGCAGGAGTGTGCCTCGCTGTCGATGTAGTAGCCAAAATCCTTGAATGTTTGTACCATGTTCATGGCTTTCACATCAGCCATTTCCATGCATTCCGCTTCGGTCTTGTACCATTTGACGGGATCTTCCTCGAACAGGGTGCAGGGATTACCTAGGGTGCATATGACTACGAGTACTTTCCACATAATATTAATTACCTCATCTTCTTCTTGCCAAGCAGGTCCCTCACGGTGTCCTTGCAGGCGTCATGCCAGTATATGCCAGACTCTCGCAGTTTCTCGTTGGCTGTACGCAGTTTTTCCATCTTGCGTTCTATGATCTTGAACTGTGCTTTCGTTAGGTCTCTGCCCACCAACTTCTCCAACTTGTTCAGCACTGAATCAATCGCAGGGCAGGTGATGTCAGGCACTTTGGGGGCCTTCTTACGTATCTTGGACCAATAAGAGGTCCTGGTCTTTGGCTTGGGCACACTAATATTTAGGTGTTGTATGTGTGTAGTTAAGTGCTAGTGTTTAGATAAGGGTGATGCAACCGTATATGAAGATTGATGTGTAAACAGCGAAGATAGTCCACATCACCTTGGTCATTTGATCTTGTGTCTCTTCTCGTGTTTACGGTGTCCCGCGTGTCTGCCCATGTAGTACTCACCAGGCTCGTAGTCCCAGACCTTGCCGTGGTGTCCACGTGCATCCGCCCAGGCCATCCTGATTTTGGCCAGTAATTTTACTAACGGGTTCTTGGTCACTCTCACTTGTTGTCTAACGTCCTATCTTTTTCTTTCTACCTAGTGGTAACTTCTGGTCTTTGACGAAGAGCTCTCCACCCTTGGTCATCCACTCGATAGTTATCATCTTGGCTTTAGAACTGCCCTGATATGATTTCACGGCCTTCTTGTAGGACATCGCCTCGACCTCTTTGGTCTCGGTTCCTTCAGTGATCTTGAATATTCTATTTTTTGGCATATAAACTAATTTAGCACAAAGTTGACAGAACGTCAACCTTAAGGTATAATTATATTTGTAAATGTTGATTGAGATGAAATAAACATTTCGGACAGGAGTTCGACTCTCCTCACCTCCACCAATTTATTACTAGGTGGCTTATGTAATCCCTTCCGGGGGTGTACTTGGTTTCGACGGGTGTGTAAAGATCTCAGGAGTTTATCCAGTAGGCACGAGGTAACGTCCAGTTTTTAAATGCAAACAAAAGAGCATTAGGGTTTGCTGACCTAACAGTCAGTATGCCTGAATTGAGATTAGCGGCGTAATAACCAATAATTTCAGGGGTCTGGCCCACCTTGCAACAGAACGGGCCACTTAAATAGTGTTATGTTCAAGATGTTTGCAGTAATGTGTCTACTCACCAATGGTGTATCCGATTGCACCCTGTACAATGACAAAGAACAACAGGTTTTCCCGGATCAGATCACGTGCGAACAGGCCGCTTCAGACAGATTCTATGAGATGATGGACGGCTTCATACGATACAACATTCCATTCGAAACCATAGAAATCGGTTGCGTGAAATCAGAGGACTAGTCCTTTATAGCGTACCAAACACCTTTGCCCGTGACCTTGTGTTTCTCTCCAAAGGCCTCTTTTACTGATCTTTCAACAGTACCCCAGTTGTAATCATCACCCATAGAGTATCCGCCACTTTTCAACTTGGGTAGGTATGCCTCTATCTCGTTTTTGACGAACGGATAGGAATGATCCGAATCATGGAATATGAAGTCCATGCTGTTGTCTGGTATCTGGTCTAGGACGGCCAGTGACCTTCCTTTTATTATGGTTATCCTGTCTCCCCACTGTTGGGCATTGTCTCGGAAATGCTTCTCATTCTTGTTGTGATCCCATACCTGTGCTTCACTCTTGAATTCTTCTACTGTCAATTTCCCATCCTTCCATCTGGGTTTCTTGTTGAATTGCCAGTCATACTCCGGATTGTCCGGTTGCTCTTCCCATGAGTCCACACAGTACATTTTCACGTCTGTCTCTCTCATCATGTGGAATGTAGTAACTCCTACCCAGACGCCCAATTCGAGGCCTTGTTTCCAGTTGTTTTGTTTTGCAAACCTTTCTATAACCCTATATCGGTCCATTGTATCTTTAATCCTTTCTCCTTGCCCCTCGTACCCTTTTCATGGTAGATCAGACATTGGTTGTGTTCTTGTAGATCTGCATCTGTCTTGACATCGAGGTGCCTGATCCATTCTCTGTGTTTCAAATTGTTATAAGGCAATTGCTTGAATGTTTGTTTCATGACCAATTGATCAACTCCTATTGTATCCGTGTCCTCGATCAGTTGTTGCATCTTGAGTGCCGCTTCTTTGGAATCTTTTCTCCTACTGTGATGGAAGTTGCAGAAGGTCGCCATCAGTCTCCCGTTGTATTCTGTGAATGCCATGTCCGATTCCAATGTCCGCTTCTGTGTTTCGTTTGGTTTTCTCAGTGCGTAAGAATCCACATCTGCTACGGTCACTGATTGACCTTCTAGTAGATTGTGTCCTAGCAATATGAATCTCTGTGCCTGGCAGTAGGTCACATATGAGTATGGCCATTTTAACATCGTAGGATCAGTGGTGCAGTGTGTGTATGTCACATCCAGTTTGTCCAGTCTTCGCATTGATGTGTCTGATGGATCTATGATGTGTACGTGTATTGGTAACTGCCAGTGTTCTGCATAAGTTTTATAGAACCTAGGAAAATAATTTTGAAAGTATTTTTCGTCGCATGACGTCATTATGAATCTGTCATGTGTGGGCCAGTCGCCTATGATGTCTTTGAACATTAACTTAGGGTGTTTGCTGATTCGTTGGAGTCCAGTTGCCTTGCTATCTCGTCACGATCGTGTTGGTTCATGTTACGCAACAGTGTGCCACTCAAGGCAGTGATGGTCCTGTTGGCTGTTGTTATGCCCAACTGTTCACAGCTCTTGGTGATCTGCTGTTCCACAGTGTACCTGTCATAGTTGGCGGTGTCTATCCTAGAGTCACGCCGTGCCTTGGCCGCCACAGCCGCCAGGTCAGTCGCATCCGTCACGTCAGGTAGTCCGCTGTCCGCCAGCACCTGATCTATGACTGCACTTTTGTCAGAGTCCGTGTCTGTGGTGTATATGGGATTTAAGTTCTCCTTCTCATTCTCGTAGTTCTCAAAGTAGGTCTGCCATTGCTTGTTCTGTGCAACTTTACTCATCAACTGCCTCAACGTGTCGTCCTCTGCCAGTGCTGAATAACTTATGTTGTTTGATAGTGTTTCTATGAATGTGCCTATGTTCACAAGGTTTGAATTCTCCAATGCGACCTGTACGTTTATCTTTTCCCTCTGTGCGATGAGGTTGTTCCTGTGAGTGAGGTATGGTTCACTCGCCAATGCATTGTTTAAGTTGGTGTGTGCTGTGGCAACTTCAGTGGCGAAGGTGTCTAATGTTTGTTGGAATTCCGTTGAGTCATCAGTCACACTGTTTATGAATACTCTCAAATTATCGTAAGCAGTCTCCAGTGCCGTCTCCGTGGCCAGGTCAGCGTTCACTATAAAGTTTATAGATTCCAACAGGGACGTGAACACGGGCGCCGAGCTGTCCTCTGTTGCTGTGAATATATTGTTCAGTGTGCCCAAGTGATCATTCACTGCTCTGCTCTTATTTGATGCCGGTACACCATACAGTTCCGGTATCAATCCTTGTACTGTTTGAACCTGTTGTAGTATCTCGAGGAATGTTGCTGGGGTTGGATTGTCAGCATCGTCTAAGGGTATGATTGTGGCGTCAATTATGGATGCACTATGCCTTACTAGGTCTCCCAAAGTCCTGCCGAGATTTAGATGCGTGACATTATTGATGTCGTCCTTGAGGTCGTTCTTCTGTGAAGTTGTCAGCACTCCGTTACTTGCTATCACTGAGTCCAATTCAAAACCTTTCAGTATCCATCCGACTTTCAATGTGTTGACGGCATTCTCCAGTGCCTGGTTTGAGAAGTTTGGTTCGTTTTCTACTATCGATAAAAGGCCTTTGTTGACTGTCATGGTTATCCTGCGAACACGTCAAATGACGCTCCTGTCATTGCTCCCTTGTCTGCTCTATCACCTCTCCTGCCCACACCTACACCTTTGACGAACACAGTAAAAGAACTGCCTGAAAGTTTGGCCGGGTGGTTAATGCATCTCGGTCTGCCACCTGCTGTCTTGAGTATGAAGTGTGGTGCCACCCTGTCGCCTCGTTTGAGTATTGGTTTGCCGTTTGCGAACACCGTGTACTGAGATGCGTTGACAGGTGCCGTGCTGGAGCATAAATGTCCGGTCCTACATCTGTCTTTGTGTCTTGATATCCTTGGCATAGCAGTATTTATGGATGCCAAAAACCGCGGTGTTTATAACTTAAATTTGCTGAATTGTCCTTTTTTGACGTCTTGCTTGATGCCACCCGAGATATAACTTTCCACTTCTGTCTCCTGTGGTGCCACCTGCATGCCTTTTGAACTCAACCAGTGCTGTGTCCATGGCAGTGGGTTGGCCGATGCTGATATGTCGTATATGGGATCATATCCCAATGCCCTCAGTCTCTTGTTGGCTATCCACTCAACGTAGTTGCCTAGTAGTTTCTCGTTCAGTCCTATGATGGAACCATCCTTGAACAGGTACTTGGCCCATGCCTTCTCTTCTTCCACACAGTCCTTGAACATCTGTATCACTGTCTTTTCTGTTCCTTTCATGGCCTTGGTCATCTCTGCGTCATCACCCTTCTGCCATGCCTTAATCACGTGTGTTGATAGGTTCAAGTGTGTTGCTTCATCCCTTGCGATTAGTGAAAGTATCTTTGCTGAACCTTCCATCAGTTTCAGTTCACCAAATGCGAATGTGCAGGCAAACGATATGTAGAATCTCAATCCTTCAAGCAAGTTCACTGTGTTCATCGCTAGGTACAGTTGTTTCTTCAGTTCAAGCATGTCCACTTTCTTGCCAACTGCATGATCCAATGCCATCTTGCCGAACTTGTCATATTCATGTGTCACGCTCTTTGCCCTCTTCAGGATCTCTTTGTCATCCAAGATGGTGTCAAACACCTCCGCTGGATCTGAGTACACGTTCTTCATGATGTGTGTGTATGATCTTGAGTGTATTGTTTCAAAGAAGTCCCAGGTCACTATGCAACCTTCCAGTTCTGGATTGCTCACATATGGCAAGAACATTAGGCTTGGTCCCCTGCCCTGCACTGAATCCAACAGTGTCTGGTATTTCAGGTTACTTGTGAATATGTGTTTTTGTTCAGGTCTGAAGTTCAAGAAGTCCGCCCTGTCCTTCTGTAGTGAGACCTCTTCGGGTCTCCAGAAGTAACCCAACATGGTCTGGTTCAACTTGTCGAACTGTGGATATCTGAAGTTGTCGTATCTCTGTACGCCACCGTCCTCGCCAAAGAACATAGGCTGTTTAGTGAAGTCAACTTTCCCCTGGTTAAAAACTGTTTTCGTCATAATAATTTTTGCTGTTAGATCATACAGGCGTCGCACTCTTCGCCGTCGATGTCTGTGGTTGTACTTATTTCCGGTGCTGGATTTTCAGGCTCTAGTATAACATCTTCGCCTTCGTCTTCTAACTGTGTTTCTATTCCCGCTGGTTGTACGTCTTCTTCCTCCCCTTTGAAGTCATATGTGTTCTGGTAGTATGATGTCTTCCATCCAAGTTTGTATGCTGTCAGCATGTCCTGTGCCATCACTGACAGAGGTACTTCGTTGTTCTCGAACTGTAATGGATTGTAACTCCAGTTACCACTGATCGCTTGATCAAAATATTTCTGCATCATTGCCACAACATTGATGTAACCCTCGTTGCTTGGCATGTCCCATAGCAGTGTGTAATCATTTTTCAGTTTAGGGAACCCTGGTGCTATCTGCTTCAGAGGACCTTTCTTGCTTTTCTTTATGGCCATCAGTGCCCTCGGTGGCTCGATGCCGTTGGTCTCGTTTGAAACCACTGAACTGCTCTCACTTGGCATCTGTGCCGACAATGTGCTGTGTCTCAATCCATACTTGGCTATGTCTTTCCTTAGGCTCTCCCACGCCATTCTCTGTTTGTGTGGTACAATATTATCAACATCCTTCTTGTAGTGATCTATTGGTAGCAGGCCGTCTGCGTATTTGGTTCTCTCAAACCCTTCACACTTGCCCTTCTCCATTGCTATGTTGCAACTAGCTCTCAATAAATGATATTGGAACGCCTCAGATAATCTGTCAACTAGATCCCACGCCTTTGGATCTGAATACTTAACACCGTTCTTGGCCAGGTAGTGTGCAAGTCCAATGTAACCTATTCCTAGACTTCTTCTTTTCTTTGTTGATACTTCCGCCGCTCTCACTGGATAGTCTTGGTAGTCTATGATCTGTTCCAGTGCCCTAACACTTAGGTCACAGATGTTTTCTAATTCACTGAGATCATTCAAAGCACCAACGTTTACCGCTGAAAGGATGCAAAGTGCAATTTCTCCCTGCTCGTCATGTATGTCTTGAATTGGTGTCGTTGGAAGTGTGATCTCTTGACACAGGTTACTCATAGAAACTTTGTCTTTGAATGAACTGTGCGAGTTGCAGTGGTCAAGGTTCATTATGTATATTCTACCTGTCTCTGCCCTCTCTTTTAATAAGTCAAAGAACAAGTCCTGTGCTGGAACTGTTTTCTTTGGAATAGTTTTATCTGCTTCGTATTTCAGATACAAGTCGTCAAACTCTTCTGTTCCAAACGCTTCATAAAGTCCTGGTGCCTGGTGTGGAGAGATAAGTGTGATGTCTTCCTCGTTCATGAATCTCTCATAGAACAGTTTAGAAATTTGTATTGAGTAGTCCATCCTTCTAACCCTGTTGTCCTCTGTGCCTTTGTTGTTCTTTAGTACAAGTATGTCTTCTATCTCTGGATGCCATATTGGGAAGTGTACAGTTGCGTTTCCGCCTCTTACTCCATTCTGTGTACAACATCTCACAGTTGACTCGAATTTCTTTAGGAACGGAATCACACCTGTGTGTTGGACCTCCCCTCCCCTGATTTTACTATTGATGCCTCTGATACGTCCTGCGTTGATTCCAATACCTGCCCTTCTGGCAACGTATAATCCTATTGCCATATCGCTTGAAAAGATTGAAGGAAGTGTATCGTCACTGTCAACAAGTACACAACTTGCGAACTGTCTGATAGGTGTCCTCACTCCTGCCATCACTGGCGTGGGTATGTT
>Ga0255751_10003619_pt1 | contig 14139 bp, 13 predicted proteins | sample 071ome_20_FD_179951 | JGI IMG/M metagenome (GOLD analysis project Ga0255751, IMG submission 179951) | Coastal salt marsh microbial communities from the Groves Creek Marsh, Skidaway Island, Georgia - 071412BT metaG (version 2) | ecosystem: Environmental > Aquatic > Marine > Intertidal zone >...
TGAGGTCCGTCAGGCCTACAACGCCTACCTGGACGGCCTCGAGGAATTTGGGTCGCTGTGGGAGACGTGGGTCGGAATCCAGGAGCAGGTGCGATCCAGGCTTGCCACCACATTTTCCTGTGACGCTTCCGAAGTAGCCGTGACCAGTTGCGCGTCGGCCGCCGTCAGTTCGATCGCGTCCTGTTTCGACTTCTCCGGCCAGCGAAACACGATCGTGACAACGTCGCTGGAGTTCCCCACGATCGGACAAATTTGGCATGCGCAAGAACGTCGCGGTGCCCGAGTTATCCATGTTCCAGCTGAAGATGACAATCAGCTGTCAGTTGATCGACTCATGTCCGCCGTTGATGACTCGACTGCGCTCATCTCGGTTACCCATGTCTGTTACCGCAATGGAGCGATGACCCCCATCGCGGAAATCGTAGAAGCCGCCCACGAACGTGGGGTTCCGGTTCTGGTTGATGCGTATCAGTCGGTCGGCGCGGTCCCTATCGATTTCCGTGAACTAGGAGCGGATTTTCTCGTCGGCGGCGTGCTGAAATACATGCTGTCGAGCCCCGGTGTTGGTTTTGCGCTGGTGAACGCAGAGACCACGTCTGAATTCGTCCCCACAACAACTGGGTGGTTTGCAGCCCGCGACATTTTCGCAATGGATATCTACGACTTCGACCCAGCGAAGGATGCGCGCCGATTCGAATCGGGCACTCCGGTCGTTCCGAGTCTGTACGCCGCCGACGCGGGCTTGCGCTTGTTGAACGAGGTGGGGGTCGACCGAGCCTGGTCGGCATCGTCGGTGCTTCACGATCAGTTGCGGTCAGGTATTGAGAGCCTCAATGGAGTGGTCGTCACACCGGGCGAAATGCACGGTCCGATGATCGCGGTTGCGGCGGTCGATGACCACGCCCTCGTCGACGCGATGGGAGCCGATGGTGTAGTCGTGTCGTGTCGAGACGGGAACGTGCGCATCAGCCCGCACTTTTACAACGACGCACAGGACATGGAACGAGTTCTGGAATCGCTGGCCCGCCACAAGCACCTGCTGGCGGGATGACGAATTAACCGAAGTCGGTTGCCAGCGTGATCTCCGCGCTGGAGTAGAGCTTGGACACCGGGCATGTCTCCTTGGCGCGCTGAGCCATAGTTTCGAGATCTTCGGAAGCGATCCCCGGCGCTTGTCCACGAACGGTGAGCTCCACCTTCGTGATCCAAAAGCCGTCGTCCTTCGCCTCGAGGTGGACAACCGCATCGGTCTCGATGCTCACGCTGTCCGCATCGCCCCCAGATTCCTCGATCATGTTGGCAAGCGACATGGAGAAGCATCCGGCCAGCGCCGCTCCGAGCATCTGCTCGGGGTTGGTCCCCTGCTCTTCTTCGACCCGGGCCTTAAGGGTGTATCCGATGGATGGACCGGAGCGACCAAGTCGCATGGTTCCGCTCCCGGAGGGAACACTTCCGGACCAGTGTGCGTTCGCGTGGTGTCGACTCATGCCAGGAGCCTAGAGTGCTGGCATGGAACCCGGAACGGTTTTGACGGTTGAGGAGTGCGCTGGGCGCGGAGTCGTGCGGGGAAACGTGGAAGAGTGCGAACTCATCCACCCCCAGCATTACGCCGAGCCGATGATCCTCCGATCTCTGCGGGTGAGTCCGGGATTGAGTGAGGCACGCGTCGATGCGTCCCACGACGAGTTCTTGTACGTCCTCGACGGCGAGGTTCACATTCGTTATGAAGATCGGGGGGAATTGTATGACCTCGTCAGCGGTGGTGCGGCCTATACGCGGGCAGGTCGCACGTATCGACTCGAGGCGACGGAGTCGGCCGTTGTCTTGTCGTTCCTCGTGCCCGCGCCGGGTACTCCCTGGGCCGACGCGCTGGCGAAGGATGTCGCGGACGTCGTGGACGTCGCTGCCCTCGGGGCTCAGGCTAGCCAGGACGCCACGGCGGATCGGCAGTTCGAGGTGCTCTTTGATGCATCTCGGGGAAGCCGAGGCGCGACGATGTTCGTAGGATTCATCCCCACCTCAGGTGCTCCTGAGCACTACCACCTCTACGACGAGATATGCGTCATCGTGCGCGGCTCGGGAACCTTGCACTGTCGGGATACCGAGCAACCCATTGCGAGTGGTAGTGCATTCCACGTCGCGCCCCGGCTGCTACATGCCTTGGAGAACCCAAACGACGACGATCTGTGGGTCCTTGGGGTCTTCCGGCCGGAAGGGTCTGCGGCGGCTGCGTTCTACCCGGATGGAACGCCAGCCCCCAACAACGAGGACTGAGTTCGTCAGTTCCCGAGACTGAATCCCGCTTCGACGTCGCTGGGTGCGTAGGTACGGAAGGAAATGTGGGTCTGAGTGCTCACGACACCTGGCACCTTGGCGACACCGTCGGTCACGACCGACGCGACGCCCTCGTGGTCGGTAACTTCGATCAACGCGATGAGATCGATCTCTCCGGTCACCGAGTAGGCGGCCTTGACCCCGGGGATTTCGGCGATCGCCCGTCCGGCACTGTTGATGGACTCGGGCTCGACCTGCACGAAGCACAACGCCGTGATCATGGCTGAAGACTAGTCTTCTCGGGGCCGTGTCTCCTACCGAGCACGGTTATCCCGGCGAAAGGAGTACCTGGTCGTGAGCGGCTCGAGTCTGACGGTGTATCGCACACTTGCCTGGAATGAAACCGACGCCGCGGGCCACAACCATTTCTCTGCTGCGCTGCGGTGGCTCGAGGAGTCCGAGCATGCGTTCTATCGCGCACTGGGTCTCAGCCTTGATTTCGTCGACCGGATTCCTCGTGTCAAGGTTCAGGTCGAATACTTTCACCGGCTTTATTTCGGTCAGGAATTGCGAATCGACCTGCGCGTGAAGACGGTGGGACGCTCTTCGGCAACGTTCGAATTCGAAATCCACGACCCGGAAGGCAACCGAGCGGTTGCTGGCGAGTACGTGGTGGTTCACGTAGCCGCGACCGACGGCGGCAGTGAGCCGTGGCCTGTTTCCGTGCAGGAAGCCCTTGAACGGGGCGATCACCTTCAACTGCGTGAAGAGGTGTCCGTTCTCCCCACCTGAACTCGATTCACGATCTCGCCTCTGCAGATGTGATCTTTGATAGATTTCTGACGTGCTGCCGGAAATTCACGTCGAAACTGCATCCGAGGTTGCCACCCGCCTGATTCTCGATGCCATCGTCGACGGCAGATTTCCGCCCGGTACACCCCTCCGGCTCCAAGACATCTCTCGGCAACTCGGCATGAGCATGATGCCGGTTCGCGAGGCGATCCGTGAGCTAGCGGCCATGGACATCGTTGAAATGGAGCCCCGTCGAGGAGCACGCGTTCGAGAGAAGTCCATGGCGGATCTGCAGGATACGTATTTCTCCCGCGAACTCCTCGAGACGACCGCCATTCGAGAATCGGCCGGTCGTGCTACACCAGACGATGTGGAGCGAGCTGCTGCGGCACTCGCCGAGCAGGAAGACGCGCAACGTCGAGGGGACCTGGTGGGGGCCCGGGATGCCCATGAGCGGTTCCATTTCGCTCTCTACAAGGCGTCTCGGCGAGGGTGGCTTGTGCGCTCGATTCTCCCGGCCTGGAGGAACTCCGAGCGCTACCGGGTTCGCGCGCTGCAACTCGCCGCATCGGCGGACGAGCGGTTGAAGGAGCACCGCGCCATGCTCGCTGCGGTGGTCGCCGGGAACGCCGATGAAGCCGCCGCGGCGTTAAGGGAGCACCTCCGACATTCGGTTGACCTCTCGATGGACGAACTACGGCGCGAGCAGGAATCTCAGGGGGAAGAAGCCGCTGCCGCCCCAAAAGTCAACGCTCGATAACAATCCTGGTTAATTTCTCTAGGTCGTTGCCGAATCCTTGATCAAATGTGAGACTTTGCGCATGCCGCCAATTTGGCGGTCGGAAATTTCGGGATATTCCCGAGAGTCATAGGGAGGGTGCATGAGGCAAGGTCTCATGAAATTGGCGGTGGTCGCGGGCGCAGCTTCGCTCGTTCTCGCCGGCTGCGTGTCGTCGTCGGACGACGCGGCCGAGGAGACCACTGCAGAGGAAACCGTAGAGGAGTCCGTGGCGGAGGAGACCGCTGCCGAAGAAGCACCTTCGGAGGACACCGCCGAGTCCGAGCCCAGCGGTGAGCCGTTGGTTCTGGGCATCGTGCAGGCTGGCAGTGGCTTCATGGGCCCGATCGATACACCGGCTCGTAATGCTCTCCTGATGGAGGTCGAGAAGGTTAACGCGGCCGGTGGGGTGAACGGTCAGCCCATCACTGTGGAGTTCGTGGATACCGAGACGGCGTTCGAGCGTTACGCACCTGCGGCCGAGGAAGTCATTGGCAAGGGTGCCAACGTCCTGATCGTCACCTGCGACTACGACGTCTCTGCTCCGGCAGCGCTGGTTGCCGAGGGTGAGAACATCCTGAACGTTGCGCCGTGCATCGGTGATCCGATCTACGGTCCCGACGGTGGTCTGCCCAACGGCTTCTCCATCGGTGCGGGCACGCCTGGTGAGACCACGGTCATGGCGGAGTTCGCCGCAGACCAGGGTTGGAAGACCGCTGTTCTGCTGCGCGATATGTCCATCAAGTACACCCAGAACCAGTGCGCGATCTTCGACACTCGCTTCACCGAGCTCGGCGGAACCGTCCTGGAGACGTACGACTATGTCCAGGGTGACTCCGTCAAGGAGACCGTTTCCAAGATCGCGGCGGGTGAGCAGCCCGATGTGATCGTGAACTGTGGCTACAACCCCGGTGGTGGCCAGGTTGCGAAGGAAATCCGCGACGGTGGCGTTGAAGTTCCGATCATCTCCGGCTTCGGTATGGACGGAGACTTCTGGGTCCCGGCCATCGAGGGTCTGAAGGACTACTACGTCGTCACCTACGCGGCGAAGAATGGTGACGACCCCGACAGCGCAGTCAACGACTACGCGGCGGAGTATGAAGCCACGTACGGCTCACCCCCGGACGTCGGCGGATTCGTGACCGGTCCGGCCACCTTGCAGCTCATCCTCGAGGCCTACAACCAGGCCGGTAGCTGGGATGGCGACAAGTTGACCGCCGCCTTCGAAGCAATGAACGCGGTACCGACCCTCGCAGGACCGTCGAGCTTCTCGCCGGATCTCCACATCAACGTTGAACGGCCGATGGCGGTTCTCGTTGTGGAAGACGGCAAGCTCAAGTGGATCGAGGATCGCGCTCCGGAGAAGGTCACCTTCGCCGGATGATCAACGAACAAGCACCCCGGTCACGCGAACTCCGCGTGACCGGGGTGTCCCGTTCCTTTGCCGGAGTGCAGGCACTGGCCGGCGTCAGTCTGTTTGTCCAGCCAGGAGAAGTATTCGGCCTCATTGGACCGAATGGTGCCGGCAAGTCAACACTGGTGAACATCATCAGTGGATACGACATGCCCGATTCAGGGACCGTTGAGGTAGACGGTGTCGACATCACCCGGTCGAAATCTTTCGTGCGCGCGCGAGATGGACTTGCGAGAACCTTTCAGCACGGGCACCTGTTCGACGGTTTGACGGTACGAGAGAACATCGAAGTGACCGCGTTAGGAACCGGACGATCACGTAAGCAGGCGTTCTCCCTGGCAGATCAGTTGCTGGAGGAGTTCCACCTCTCCGATCGCGCCGACCAGCCTGCCGGTTCGCTTCCTCATGGAGTTGAACGCCGCGTGGGAGTAGCCAGGGCTTTGGCGACCGAACCGCGCTACGTGTTGCTGGACGAGCCGGCCGCGGGTTTGAACGAGGGTGAGATCGGGGAATTTGCCGACAACATTCGACACCTAAGTTCCCGGGGCCTGGGCGTCCTGTTGATCGACCACAACGTTCGGCTCATCCTGAATGTCTGTGATCGAATCCATGTCCTTGTTGAGGGGAAGACCCTGCTAGAGGGAACCCCTGACGAGGTTCGGGCAAGCGATGAACTCGCTGAGGCCTACTTGGGAAAGAGCGGTCGTGTCAGCGGATAGTTCACAGGCGTTGGTCGGCGGCCTTTCGGTCGATGGCCTTGAGGTTTCTTATGCGGGAGTCCCTGCGGTTCGTGGCATCGGCTTGGAGGTGCCGGCCGGTCACGCCATCGGGTTAATTGGCCCGAATGGCGCAGGCAAGTCTTCGGCCCTGCTAGGAATCATGGGAGCGGTGCCGCGGTCCGGAAGCGTTCGGGTAGCGGGACAAGACGTCGACGGACTATCGCCAGAGCAGGTGGTGCGTCGCGGGGTGAGTCTCGTTCCCGAAGGTCGACACGTGTTCACCGGCTTGAGTGTTCGCGACAACCTGCGTCTTGGTGGCGTCGGCCGCAGGGCTAAGGAAGGCTACACAGAAACTCTTGAGTATGTACTCGAACTCTTCCCAATCCTGGCCGAGTTCAACAATCGCCAGGCTGGATTACTTTCCGGCGGTCAGCAGCAGCAACTTGCCATCGGTCGTGCGTTGATGGCCGATCCGGATATTTTGATGTTGGACGAGCCGAGTCTTGGACTATCGCCAACTGCAGTCGATTCGGTATTCGATGCGCTCAATGCAATCCGATCCGCCGGCAAGGCTGTCCTCGTTGTCGAGCAGAGAGCGGAGTTCACCGTGGCCTTCTGCGAGAAGACGTACGTTCTCCATGATGGCGAAATAACGTTGGAGCTAAAGCCGGAAGACGCCGATAACGTCGAGAAGTTGACGGAGGCGTATTTCGGATGAATCAACTCGTTCAGTCTTTGGTTGACGCGATTTCGGCTGGCGCCACACTCGGACTCGCTGCTTTGTCCATCGGCTTGGTGTTCGGTGTTATCCGACTGGCCAACTTTGCGGCTGGTGAGATCATCACGGCGTCGGGTTACTCGATCATTTTCACGTGGCAGCTGGGCTGGTACGTGGCCATCCCCATCGCCATCATCATCGGCGTCATCTTGTCGTTGCTCATGGAACTGGGTGTCTTCTCTCGCATGCGCACGGCAACGCCTGCCACCTTGCTCGTCGCAAGTTTCGGACTGAGTTTCTTGCTCCAGCGGGTATACGAGTTGCTCTTTACCAACAACGTTCAGACTGCCGCGGTAGCCCCCGAGTTGGCGCGAACCATCAGCGTCGGGGGTATTCGTTTTCAACTTCTTTCCCTTGCCACGATCGTGATTGCCGGGGTAATCCTGTTCGCACTCATTCAGTTCCTCAACAAATCGATCTGGGGTCTGCAGTTGCAGGCTGCTGCCGCGGACTTCCGGACCGCTCGCCTTGTCGGTATCCCCGCGAGTCGGGTCATCGGCCTGAGCTTCGCCCTCAGCGGCATTCTCGCCGCAGCCGTTGCCTTCGTCACCACCGTCCAGACTGGCGCAGTAGGTCCCACCTTCGGCGTTCCGATAGTCATCCTGGCTCTCATCGGTGCTGTGATCGGTGGAATCGACAAGATCTCCGGTGCTCTGGCTGGAGGCTTTCTTGTGGGCTTCGCAACATCGATGCTGGCGAGTTGGCTGCCCTCGGACATGAGCAACTTCCGGGATGCTTACGTCTTTCTCCTAGTAATCGTGGTCTTGATCTTCCGACCCTCAGGTCTCCTGGTGCGAGGTGGGACGGTGCGGACGTGAGCGAGAGCATCAACGAAAAGACGATCGTGAACAGCAAGAGCTTGCGCTGGAAACTCGGGCCTCTGTGGTCGCTGGTCAGCCTGCTCTTGTTGGTCTACCTGGTGACCGTAGGCAACAGTTATCTGGGCGATAGCGTCTCAGTCCAGATGCAATACGCCTTGGTCAACCTGGTAATCGTCGTCGCGCTTTACATGTTCATTGGCACGTCCGGTGTCCTCAGCTTCGGACACGTGGCATTCGTTGCCCTTGGTGCCTGGACCGTCGGGTTGCTGACTATCGATCCGACGTTGAAGCGCAACCTTCTCAGCGACCTATTCCCCTTCTTGTTCGAGCTGCAGGCGCCCTGGCTACCGGCGATCTTGATCGGTGGACTGGTCGGGGGTTTGCTAGCACTCATCGTCGGTCCGGTCCTCATGCGACTCAACGGGCTGCAGGCGGGAATCGCCACTTTTGCGCTTTTGCTGGTGGTCGGCCAGGTACTTACATACTGGTCGAGTATCGGTCCCAGGAGTGGACAGTCGATGGTGGGCATTCCCGAAGTCCTGGACCTGCAGACCACGATGCTCTTCGCTCTCGGCGCGATCATTTTTGCGTGGCTCTACCAACGCACTAGGCCTGCTCGCTTGCTGCGTGCAACGCGTGAAGACGGAATCGCAGCTGCCGCCGCAGGCATCAATATCGTCACCCAAAGGACGATCGCATTCGCCCTGTCAGGCGTTGTGGCTGGCGTCGCTGGCGGCCTGTTCGCGCTGACAAACAGAGTCGTTCAGGCAAGCCTGTTCGGCATCGAGTTGACGTTCATCACGCTCGCGATGCTGGTGCTTGGGGGCATGCTGTCACTCAGCGGTGCGGTGATTGGCGCTCTCGTGTTCAGCCTGATTGATCTGATCCTTGTCCGGTTCCAAAATGGACTAGAAATTGGCTCGTACGTCGTTTCGTTGCCGCAGGGGGCACGCCCGATCATCTTGGGCGTCATCTTGGTCCTCATGCTGATATTCAGACCAAGCGGATTGACCGGTGGACGAGAGATTGTGTGGCCGTTCAGGAGAACAGCGCCGTTACCGGGTGTGCCGCCGACCAACGAGTGACGAGGATTACTCAGGCAGTAGGTAGGGCGTCAATCGTCTGGCGGAGGGCGCGACCGCTCTCATCAGCCAGAGCAGCCGAGCGAAGTTTGGCGGCGGTGCTGGCTGCATCGGGTGATGACTGAAAACTCGAAAGCACATCCATGATGGCCGTGAAATTCCGCATGCCGTTTGCGTGCGTTTCGCCGTAGCCCTTGACCAGTTGTTGTAACTCGACAACTTCGCACGCGAGGGCGTAGTCGGAGGGGGCAATTGCGCACACTCGGTCCAGCCATGCGTCGATGCGCTCTTGCTCGAGAGCGAAGCGAAGCGAGCGAGGGCGGATGGGGCGAAGGCGTGCGAGCAGATAGAGCACGGTGAATCCCCACAGAGACGACGTCTGGATCTTGATCCCCTTGTGGGTCACCCTGTACACGAGAGCGTTGATCCACTTCGTGCGAAGCATCCAGCGTCCGAGGGCGGTGGGCAGGGTGTCAGTGATCTCTTCGATCTGTGGGTGCAGGTATTCGTGGACCTGCATGATGTCCTCGTCACCGACTCGTGACTCACCCTCGATACGAGCAAAACGGCGTTCACGAGTTTTGTGGAAGGCCACCCGGATGGTGTCCTCGTAGGTCATCCAGAGTGCGACGTACCGCGCGGTCTCCGTGGTGAGTCGTGCCTCCCCGTCCGGATCGTTCTCGAAGGCACGCACTCGTGCGACTCGATCGAGGTAGGCATCGGCGTACGAGATTCCTTGATACTCGGCGGTGCGCTTGATGCCGTGCACCAGCATCGGTCGGGCTGCCGCTGGGAACTCATCCATGATTCTGCGTGCTTGCGCTTGGAGTCGGTCCCCGACGAGGGCGGCGGCATTCGATCGAGCGATCGAATCCGAGGGATCATCCTGAGGCGTCGTGGCGCTTGCCGGCCGAAGGCCGATCTGGATATCCACGGCCGGGGGCGCGCTAGCAACGCGGTATCCGCCGTCGAACGCCGCGAGGCTGGTTTCCACACCCTTGCCACCGAGACGAATGGCATCTTCGAATTGGTCGCGGGTGAACGGAAGCACGTCTGCACCGCAAATCGCGCCGAAGAGGACAGCACTGATGACGCTGCGGGATTCCTCGGCTACGCGAGCGAAGTCGCCCCGGATGAAAGTCGCCGACGCTCCCTTGGCGGCGTCGATGATGCCCTGTGAATCCACACGACCGTCACCCATCGCCGTGCGTTCGGGCATCGAATAAGTGCGGCTGGTGGAGGCGATTAGGGTGCTGCGGTCGGGGGTGACGAAACCACGCTGAATGGCTCGACCGGCCTCCATCAACTCCGACGCCACGACGATGTCCACCTCTCCCGGAGTCGGCATCGTGCTCAAGACCGGGTAGGGGAGTTCTGCGTCGCCGTCGAAACGCGGAAACAGCTCGACGTAGTAGACGGTTGCGCCGGTGCGCTGAGCGACGCCGGCGACTGATGTGCTCTGCGCGTAGTAGCCGTTAGCCTCGGCTAAAGCGACCGTCCAGTCCGATAGCACTCCGCCACCCTCGCCGCCCATTGCCAGGATCGCCATGGTGATGGGCCGCAACGTGGTCTGTGGTGTTTGGGGTGCAGGCGAGGCGATTGTCATATCCGTCCTTATGCGGGTTCTAGTCCGGCCAGGCGTCGTTCGATACCGCGCTGGAGGAAGCCGATGTAGCGACGACGCATGGCTGCTTTGAATCGATCCCAGGGTCCTGGATTGACGATGACCTCGGATCGGTAGAACGAGGGACACAGCGCCGCGGCGTGGGCATTCTCGCCACACAACCCGCAGCCGACGCAGCTAGACAAGGTGGTGGCGATCGGATCCTTGCGCATCGGATCTGGGTTGTCCTTGATCGTCAGAGAAGGACAACCTGAGATCCGAATGCAGGAGTGGTCGCCGGTGCACGTCTCCGGATCAACACCGAAGCGCTCGGTGACCACGCGCTTGCCGGCTTTGACCGCTGCGGCTTTCGCGGGACGCTCGCGGCGCATGCGGTTCAGCGTGCACTCGCTTTGCGCCACAATCACCTTGGGGCCTTTGTCCTTCGTGGTGAGCGCTTCCTTGAACAGATCGCGCATCTCGTCGACCTTGAAGGTGTTCGTCATCGTCCGGGCCCACTTGACTCCGATGCCTCGCACAGCGGCTTCGATCGGATGCTTGGTCGACCGGTTGGGGGTGTCGGCCTGCGAGGACAGGACATCCTGCCCTCCCGTGGCTGCGCTGTACTCGTTGTCGACGACCACGAGTAGTTGATCATTCTCGTTGAACACTGCATTGCCGACGCCACTGGTGAGACCGTTGTGCCAGAACCCACCGTCACCCATGAAGGCGATCGGCCGCTTCTCGGCGCCGCCCGCACCGAGGGCGGATGCCGACGCCGACCCCAGGCCGTAGCCCATGGTGGTGGCGCCAATGCCGAACGGTGGGTTGATGGAGAAGAGATGACACCCGATGTCTGCGCTGATGTAGTGCTCGCCGACTTCGCGCTGGGCCAGAGTGAGCGCGGCGAAGATCGGGCGCTCGGGGCAACCGGTGCAAAAGCCCGGCGGCCGACCCTGGACCAGATCACCGTCGATCCGCGGAGTGAAGGGGTTCCTCGGATCACCGTCGGGAGTGGTGACCGCCGGAAGCGGCTGACCTTCGAGGAGACCGGGGCCGTACTTCGAGATGAAGGCGTGCACCCCCTTGGTGACCGCCGCGGGCGTGTATTCGCCCGCCACCGGAAGCAGGTCCTTGCCGTGCAACTTCACGGTGGCGTCGTTACGGCGCAAGATCGTCTGGATGTTCTGCTCGATGAAGTCGGGCTGGCCTTCTTCGACGAGGAGCACCGCTTTCTTATCCGAGCAGAATTCCACGATTTCGTCGTCGACCACGGGATAGGTGACGTTCATGACGTACAGCGGAATCCGGGAATTGCCGAAGGCGTCGGATAGTCCCATCAATTCGAGTGCGCGGTTCACGTTGTTGAACAGACCACCCTGCAGGATGATGCCGAAGTCGTGAGAGCCGTTGGCGATCGTCTCGTTGAGCCCGTTCTTCTTGATGAACTCAACGGCTGCGGGCCAGCGCTTGTTGACTTTCTCCTGCTCGTGCAGGAATGAGGCGGGTGGCAGCACGATTCGGCTGAGATCCCGACGGGGATTGTCGACGGCCTCGCGAACGGTCATGTCGGGGCGACGGTTGTCTTTAGCGGTGAAGGAACCGGTGAGGTGGCACGAGCGCAGACGTAGTTCCAAGATGACGGGGGTATTCGAGACCTCGGAGAGTTCAAATCCCTTCTCCACCATGTTCACGATGGCGTCGAGATTCGGTCGCGGATCCAAAAGCCACATTTGTGATTTCATCGCGAACGCGTGGGTGCGCTCCTGCATGATGCTCGCGCCCTCGCCGTAGTCCTCGCCGATGATTACGAGTGCGCCGCCGGTCACGCCGCCGGAGGCCAGATTGGCGAGGGCATCGGACGCCACGTTGAAGCCGACCGTCGACTTGAAGGTCACCGCCCCACGCAGCGGGTAGTGGACCGACGCCGCGAGCATCGCTCCGGCGGTCGCCTCCGATGCGCTGTTCTCGAAGTAGACGTCAAGCTCCTCGAGGATGTCTTGGGCGTCGGACAGGACGTCCATCAGGTGCGAGATCGGTGCTCCCTGGTACCCACCGACGTAGGAGACCCCGGACTGCAGCAGCGCCTTGGTGACGGCGAGGATGCCTTCGCCCTGGAATTCCTCGCCTTTTCCCATGCGAAGCTTCTTGACCTCTTCGGCGAACGACCTCTCTGCCATAGCAGACCAGACCTCCTCAATCCCTGCTCAGAAGTACGTGAACCGCCGGCCGGAATCTGCTAGCGATCGCTCCCATCATGGTCTTCGACCACGAGGTGGGCAACCGTGTTGCGATTCCGGTTGTGTGACCTAACCGACGTCTTGCTTGCCTGTCCCGGTATCCATCGACTCCTCGGACCACAGGGCGAGGGAGTTGATCATCGGGAAGTCATTGAAAGAGAACAAGAACGCCGGGTTGGCGGCGTCGTCGTTAACGTGTTCGTGCCAGGTCCAACTGGGTACGCAGAAGATGTCGTGCTCTTCCCAGTCGTAGCGCTGGCCACCGATGATCGAGTGACCCCGACCCTCGGCTACGTGGTAGACGACCGACCCGGTGTGTCGGTGGGCGAGGGTCTCCTGCCCCGGCTTCAGCATCTGCATGTGCGCACCCATCGTAGGCATCACCGAACCGCCGGTTACCGGGTTGACGTACTCCATGATGACGCCGTCATATGGCGTTCCATCGCTCACCTTGCCGAGGTTCACCACGGCCTCACGGGTCATCTCCCACGGGTAGCCGAAGGCGGGGGAGTAGGGGCGTGTCCACGTGCGGCGATCGGGTTTGAGCATTCCGCTGCCGTGCGTTAGCACCGAGGTGTTGTTCACTTTGCCGGGGGTTTGGTACAGGTCTGGGTGAACTGCGTAGAAATTCGCATCGAGTGCGTTGACCAGCGGTATGTCGAGGCCGTCTTGCCAGATGACGAAGTTGTCTTCCGAGGAATTCCCGTGCTCGTGCCAGGTGCCATTGGGTGTTATCGCGAAATCGTTCGGGCCCACCGTAAGGCGGTCGCCGTCGACGATGGTCCATGCGCCTGTGCCCTCGATCACGAAGCGGAGGGCCGAGGCTGCGTGCCGATGAGCGGTCATCGATTCACCGGGGTTCATGATCTGAATCCCTGAGTAGAGAAGTCCGACGGCGGCGGAGACGTCTCGACGCTCGTCGTTCACCAGGTAGACCACGCGGCGCCCGGCGTCCTCACCCCTCACCAGGGACGCCGATTCCACGACGAGCGGGCGCATGTCCTGGTAACGCCACATCATGGGCACCGAGCGTGGCTGGGGATACCAGGGCTCGATCTCATTGGCGACCGTCCACAGCGCGCCGGTTCCGACCTTGGCCAATCGCGCGTAGTACTCCTCGAGTTCCGCGCTGTCCTGCACGCGGGCGCGCCCGAGTGCGGTGTCGTCCATGCTCGGGTCGTTGATGCTCTCGGTCACTGTTGCCTCCGACGCTTTCCTACGTGATTTCGATGTGACCAAGTGTGCGCCCGCGACGTGGACTCGGCCAACCGTGGAAAAGACTACCGTGATCTTTGATCAAGTGCTACGGTTCCGTCGATATTCAGAAGGTCATCAAGTTTGTGAATATGTGAAGGACGCGATGGAGTACCCACAGTTCCGCGCAGCGGCAGTTCAGGCCGCGCCGGTCTTTCTCGACACCGCGGCGACCGTCGACAAGGCTGGTGGCCTTATCGGCCAGGCGGCCGCCAATGGGGCCCGGCTCGTGGTGTTCCCGGAGGTGTTCGTACCCGGGTACCCCTACTGGAACTGGACGATGACCCCGGTCGCCGGAAGTGCGTGGTTCGAGCGCCTATTCAAGGCAGCCATCGATGTTCCCGGTCCCGAGGTGACTCAACTCTGCGCTGCAGCGAAGACGGC
>Ga0255751_10003620_pt1 | contig 14138 bp, 10 predicted proteins | sample 071ome_20_FD_179951 | JGI IMG/M metagenome (GOLD analysis project Ga0255751, IMG submission 179951) | Coastal salt marsh microbial communities from the Groves Creek Marsh, Skidaway Island, Georgia - 071412BT metaG (version 2) | ecosystem: Environmental > Aquatic > Marine > Intertidal zone >...
CTTCGCTTTCGCCTCTTCCTCTCTCGTCGGGTCGAGCGCGAGCGCGTATTCCTCTTTCTCGTCATCTACTTTCATCAAACACGCGGTCGAGCTGCACATCCATCCTTTCGTTTCGATTCCAGACAAAATTAGCGCTAATCCAACCGCGTTTAGCGCGCTCGAGAGAAAACTCCCGTCGTTTTTCAGCTCTTGCACGCTCACGATGAGACCGAACGAGGCGTTTTTCTCCAACTCAATCGCCGCCATAGCGCAGGATTTCACAAACTGTTCCATCGTTTTTTCCTTCTCTCTTTCCTCCTTCATCGCGTCAAACTCACCACCACCGTCCTCGCGACAACAAGAAGAAGTAGCAAACCGCGAATCCGGCGGGAGTAACTTGCAGTAACACTCCACCACCAACCTCTCCCCGTCTTCTTTACTCTGCGCTAACGAGGAGAATTGGAGTTCTCTCGGGCCTTGAATCGACGCCAACGCTTTCGTCTCGTCCGAGTGCCACTCGCACGACGACGTCGATCGAGTGATGGTGTTCAACACCGAGCGCTGCTCGCGAAGCGTGTCCAACAAGCGTCCATCTTCGCGAACGATGCGCGTGACAGCAGCATTATGGGTCATTTCCTTTTTATGCGTGTGTGTGCGTTAAAAGTTTGAAGTGATGGAGTTTTCTTCTGTGGGGAAAGAAAAGAGTGTTTTGTTTGTGTGTGAGAGAGACTGAAAACTGCGTATACTAACTAACTTTTATACTATATTTTACGCGTATCATCAATCTCTCTCTCTCTCTCTCTTTCTCTCTTTCTCCATTCTCTAGTATATGTTATCTACGTACAAATTCCCACCCACGATGGGTTCCCACAGTTGATTGATGAACACCGCGAGTGGCTGCAAGACCGTGCCTATGAACACTTGCGAGAGTAAAAACACAACAATCACGACTATTCCATTCGCTTTCCCGTTCTCATCGATGTACCACGGTCTCTTGTTATCGGTATCGTTGTATGGTTTCTTCGGTTGAATGTTGATGAAATTCTTCTTGTTGGTATTTGATATTTTATTCGCGTTCGACGAGCCGTCTTCGATCTTTCCCGCGCGGATTTCCATTCTCCTTCGTGTCGTTGTTGTTTTGAAGCCAAGCGGCGATGGTGCTCTCATTCTTCTTCTCGAAGAAGAAGAAGAAGAAGAAGAAGAAGAAACAGCGAGAGCCTTGGTGGCATCTCTCGACCAGAGCGTGGTGAACGAAGAAGACGAAAGAGCAATAAATGCGCGCATTGTGTGTGTATGTGTATGTATGTGTATATATTATCTGCGCTTATTTAGGAATCATAGAAGAGAGAGAGTTTGAAGAAAGAACGAAAGATTTTTTATTCAAAACTCAGACGGGAAAAGAACGGATACGACAGATATACACGCGCTACAACAAGAAGAAGAGAACGAAAGAGTCGAGGAAAGAGAGAGAGAGAGAGAGAGAGACGAAAGAAAGAAAAGAAATAAAGAGATGAGAGGCAGACTCTTCTCTCCGAAACAGCCGACTTTATCGTCCTCCTCCTCTTCTTCTTCTTCCTCGAATCAGTTCGTCAAACATTTACGTTCGAGAGACACTTTACTCACGCTTTCGTTATTCGCGCTTTCTTTGTTCCTGTTCGCGCTGCCGAATTTCTTGTTGAGCGACGTGAACGACGGAGTTATCGCGACGGAACGAGCGATGAAGATGGCACCTTCTTCTTCTTCTTCTTTGGCGCCGCAGCGCGAGAGAGATAGCGAAGGGAGGGCGAGGCCTCAGACGACGACAACGCCGCGACGAGCTTCTTCGTCGTCGTCCCCTAGCGGTGGTAAAAAATCTGGAAGTAGCAGTAGTAGTAGTAGTAGTAGTAGTAGTTCAAACGCTAATAACAACGAGCAAAGAGCTTCGGATGGAGGAATATATAGACGAATGTATAATCTCACCGAACCTGACGTGGACGAAACCATCAAAGGAACGCTTCTCGACGTGAAAGTTGCGTTGGACGCGCTTCCGCGGATAGAAATAGATCCGAAAATTTTACCTACGGGATTACACCTACGCGACGCGTTTATTACGCAATCAAACGCCAAAAAATTTCGATTCGATACGTTGCCAAAGAGGTATTTAGCGGCTGATTTTGATGCGATCAAGTTGAGATTTAAAGATGTGGATTCAAAGTTATCGGATTCGAGTTGCGCTTTAGTCGGATCGAGCGGGAACGTGGTGGGCAGGAATTTTGCGAGCGCGATTGAGTCGCACGATTCAGTCGTGCGATTGAACCAAGCGCCAGCGGATTCGTCGTTGAAAAGTAGCAGTAGGAATAAGCACACGGAGACGAAGGATGTCGGAGAACGGTCCAATTTTAGAGCCTTGTCGAAACCATGGATCCACAAATATTCGCTTCCAGAAAAAGGCGGGTTGTCGCCGGCGGATTTGCCGTTGGAGTGGGGGGCGAATTTAATTCTAACCGGCGCGACAAAAGGTATCACGCTGCAATCCGTTGGACTGGCTCAAGCGCTGAGAGAAAAATGGCGACGAACAGATGTGCAATTAATCGTTGTCACGCCGAGAATGGAAGCGGCAGCGAGAGATTTCTTCCAACTGTACAGGTGGAAGCTCGAGAAGATGGGTTTTACTTTGAAGACGAAAGGCACGCAACCGTCGGTTGGATTCGTCGCCGCTTTCGCGTTGATGCAAGTTTGTGATCGGGTCTCACTTTATGGATTCGGTCGAACGCACTCAGATGGGTCAAAACTGGAAAAATACAGATATTTTGATTCCGGCAAAGGTCGCTATCCGCCGACGAGGGAAATCGTGAGCACCGGCATGGACGTAGAAGTGGCAATTTTCAGAGTGTTGGCGAGAGAACAAAAGGTAGTCTACTGCGACGACGGAGAAGAAACGAACATGGACTGTGGCAACTTGCATTTCCGCAACAATGTGTTTCCCAAAACGGCATCATCGTCTTCCTCTGAAGAAGGAAGTGGCGGAGGAGACAACGACAGCGACGACGATGACGGCGCGGAGTCAGATAAACTTGAGGAAGACAATCCTGCGTTAGACGCGGAAGACGAAGAAGAACAAGAAGAGAAAGAAAGCGAAGACGACGATAACGACGCGCCGTCCAACGGTTGGGCGGATCTAGTGTAAAAGCGCGTAGTAGTAGTAGTATTAACAGTAAGAATAGATAGACAGATAGATAGATAGCTTTAATGGTGGCGCTTTAGTCGCTTCACACTGATTTGTCCCCAATAACTTGTCGCGGAATTCTTTCAATTTTTCAAAAACGTGCACCTCTTTCGCGTTAAAAAATGGCTTCTTCATCGTCGAAAGTAAAGCTATACGCGGACCTTGGCGATCGCGCGCGAGTGACTCCGGGAAAAGAGTCCGTCGTAAAATTAGTCGTCTCTCTCGGCGACGCGTACGATCGTGAGTATTCTCGCTTCGCCGCGCGTGCCACTCGCAATCACCAATCACCTAACAGCAACAACAACGTTAACAACAACGACTTTGGGAACGACGCGTACCCGTTCGTGGAAACCGTCGAAGTCGAATGGCGCGGGATTGAACGCTTAGACCCGGTTTGGGTGCAACCGACGAGTAACGGGAGCGGTGGTAACGCGATGAGGATGCAAAACTCGTTGAAAACTGGCGAACGATTCATCGCGCGTTCACCACCTGGGAGCGTGCTGGAAAACGTCCTCTTACAACCGAACGAACGACACGTTTTGAAGTTTACGATTCAAATACCGCCCGGCTTACCGCCGACGTACAGAGGTCAGATTTGCCGATATTATTATTCCGTGATCTTTTCGTGCAAATTGAGAGGAGAGGCAGAACCGGTCGTGATTGAAATGCCTTTGAAAGTGCACGCGGGACCGAAGCCACCGAAAAGCTTGAGCGGGACGCCTCGATTCGAGGATTTGAGAATAAGCGAGAGTTTTAATAGCAGCGGCAGTCGTAATGGTGGTGGATCCAGTAGTAGTAATAATAATAGCAATAGTAATCTAGCTGCCGCAAGTGGGCCGGTTACCCCAAGAGGTATTTTACCGTCTTGGTCGGACAGAGATACCTGGGGAGAAGATTTTTTGGATTTAGAATTGCGTCAGGCAACGTTGCAAGGCGGCGACGCGGACGAAAACTTGAGAGAGTTCCTCGAGATGTCGAGAATGCAAAGTTCGCAACAGAGAACGTACGCAATTACGACAGGGAATAAGTTTGTGTGTAAGATAACGCCGGCGAACCCATTACCGGTTGTTGCGTGCGGGGAGTTGGTCTCCGGCGTGTTTGATTTTGAAAACACAAAGCCAGAAAGTATGGAGACTATGCCTGTGCAATCATATTCGTGGACTTTGGAAACGGAGGAGATTGCGTTGAGTAGTATTGAAGGTGGTGGTAGCGGTAATAGCAATAGCAATAGTAGTGGAGCTGCTGATTCTTCAAAGTTGCCAGTCCTGCGGAAGATATGGGCGGAAGGCTCTGAAAGGTGCGTAGAGCACATTCGTCGAACGTTCTTCTCCGCGTCGGTTCCGTTAGAAGCTCCAGGATCGTTTCGAACCACAAAAATAGAGCTGGCCTGGGTGCTTCGATTTGAATTCAACGTCGGTAGCGATAAAGTCGAGTGGAGGTACCCAATTGAAGTGATGAGTCGAACGTATGCGAAAAAAAGCAGAGCGATATGAACAATAGATTGTAAAGATATAATTTATAGATTGCAATATTAATTCTAATAAACTTACATAGTTGTTTTGTTGCATCATGCCGGTATCGGTTCACCCTCGGGAGCTAACGCTTTCCAAAGCGCGGGAAACGCTTCGAGTGAGCTCGGTTGCACGTTTACGGAAATTAATCGCGACGCGTACTCAGCGACATCGAGATGCAACTGCTTGAAGATTTTATCCGTGTCGCTCAATTTGCCGCCCGCCTTCGTTGCATCAGATGCAGCTGTGGTACCTTTGCCTTGCCTATCTTTTAAGCGGTTCAAACTCGCTTCAGTTTTGAGGACAGTAGCGACTAAATCGCTCGCCATTTCGGCATATTTCTTCGTCACGCCTTCGCAGACTTCTCTTGTCAAATCTTTCGCGGCTATGGGTGACAGACGTCTCGTTCTTTGCGACTCTTCACAGAATTTCGAAAGTGGTTGAAGTAACATCGGCACAAAGTGCGAGTGCTTGGTCGGAGTTGGTTTGTTTGTCATTCGAAACGTTGCTGTGATGCCTTTTAGTTGCTTCAACGCCTCGGTGCATCGTTCGGTCACTACGAGTGCAATGGCGGATGTAATTTTCGGCAGGAATTCATCAAGGGTAACCGCGCCAAGTTCTAGACACTGACTCGTTGCATTTGTAGCGGCTTCGCGATCTTCGGGGACCTTAATGGCACTACCAACTTTCTTTGCCGCAACTTTAACAAGCTCTTCCTTTACTTTTTTAGAGAATAATTCTACCTCGGAACGAACCGTGGCGAGTTCTTCGCAACCAGCTGTGGCACCCCACGTGTTCGAACTCGTCGTTCGTCTCGCTGCTGTAGCCACCGAAGAGGAACCACCCGCATCATCCGAAGTATTTTCACTCTTCTCCGCGGCAGCATTAATTAGCGCAGTTTCTTCCAAGTATTCAGTTCCAGCTGAAACCCAAGCGCGATATCGGGACACGATTTGCGCCGCCAGACGAACAAACTTGTCCGCTTGAGCAGGTACGTATACGTCGTCGTCAAAACATCGCAGGGCGCTTCGGAACGCAGCGTCGGAAGCAGTAAGAGAAAATACTCCAGGAACGTCGTTAATTTCTTGTTGCTTTTTGGGAGATTTCGGAGACTTTGGGGTCCCGTCTTTCTTTGGTGACTTCGCCGTTGGCGTTGTTGCGTCTCCTTTTTGTACTCTTTCCAGTCCTGGTCTCGTGAGCGTCGCGTCTACGTCACCGGCAATCTCTTGGAAGCGAAGCGTAAAGTATACGCTCAAATTCCATCGTTTATGAAACGTACGTAAAGCGTCTGAATCGAAGAACTTCTCTGCGGCGATCTGCGATATCGTCTCTGCTTTCGCTTGCAAGTCGTCGATGAACGCCATTGAAGCAGCGTAGTTCGAGATGAATGCCTCGGGTACGCCCGGGGAGAAAGAACTCGGTCGCTTTTCGTGCAATTGCGAGTCAATTTCAGCTAAAACAGAGCCGCCTAAGAAATCACACGACGATTCCGACGATGAAAGATCCTTTGCGATATCCAGAAGAAAAGACACCGCCTCGATGGCTTTTTCTGAACAATTCTTCAAGATTCCCGAAACGTCCTCGCGAGCACCGATGCCAGCCGGTGCTGGAGCGCTATCGGTAACAGCAGACACGACTGGTTTCACCAAAGTATTCTTGACTGTTTTCTCAGCATCGCTAGCGCGTCCAACGGATTGGTACGCTTCCAAAAGAAACTTTACAGACGCAGCCGACTTCAATTTTGTCGCAGAGATGCCAGCTTTTTTGCTCTCTTCGCTCGCGTCTAACAATGCAGCCGCGAATGCACCGTTGAGTTCTTTCAATAATGTCTCGTCGCAGCTCTTTACTCTGTCGCCGAGTGCCTTGACTTGTTGGGAATCTTTACCTTGAGAGAGGAAGAACTTTAATCTGTTCACCTCGCCGGCGACGCGGGACAAAATCCGCGCTCTCTCTTCCGCAGAATTATGTCCGTCACTTCTATCATTATTACTACTACTCGTCGTCGCATCCGAAGAGGCATCTCCTTTTCTAGGCGATAACGCGCTATTTTCGTCCGCCGAAGCATTATTGTCCGAGGACGACGCGTTTCTTTCCGCTCTCTCCGCCGAGGCTAAAAACGTCTTTGATGGGCGCAAGAATTCTAATCCTTCCCCATCCAAGTCCATATCGATGTCCACGTTGGTTGACACCAGAACGCTACTTTCGTCCCCATCATCCTCGATTCCTTCTTGCTCTTCCGATCCATCTCCTGCTACAAATTCCGCTTTAGTACTAGTTAACTTACTACTCTTCTTCTTGCCGTTTTCGTCTCCGTCCCCAGACGTTCTGAACTCCTCCAACAACCGTTCCACTTTACTGCACACCGTCGTCGCTTCCATGATCAACTCGAGCGATTCTCTCTCCCTCGCCAACTCGTCTCTCCTATCCAACGCGTTTTGCAACTTCTCCAACTCTTGCTTCACGACTTCCCGCGCGTCTTCCACTTGACCTTTTAAAACTTCCAAAGGTTCTTTTATTTCCTTCACGTACGCGTCCACGTCCACTAAATCCGTCGTGAGGGCCACAAAATCCTTATAATCTCGATTGACCATTTCCACCAACTTGTTCTGCAAGTCGTCCGCGTACTTTTCCACCTCCACGGCTAAATCTTCCGGCGCGACGAACGGAGACATCTCGTCGATGTAAACGTCTGGATTAAAATCATCCTTCTCAAACACTTGCGGGTCGAACCACGCCGGTCGTTGGTTCAACGAGAGTTCTTTCGTCACTTCCTCCAACGTCGAGTAGTCTTCTTCTTCTTCTTCTTCTTCTTCGTTCTTTTCTTTTTCTTCTGTCTCTATCGCGGTAGCGTTACCATCGGAAGGAGAAGCAGAAGGAACTGTTTTCTTCTTCTCCTCCTCCTCTCTTTGCGCTTCTTCGATCATTTTTTAATTCTCTCTCTCTCTCGTTCTGTGTCGTTGCTTTTATCCCGGTAACCGAAACGACGACGACGCGAGGAAGAACAAGAAGAAGAAGAAGAAGAAGAAGAAGAAGAAGAAGAACAAGGTTCTCTCTCTCTCTCTCTCTCTCTCTCGTCCGCACAAACTCCCTTTAAATAAAAATGAGTTGGGCGTGTGCGTGAGAAGGAGCCAGAAAATTTCTGAAGAGAGAGACGAGAGAGAAGAAGAGAGACAGACGAGAGCAAAAATTAGAGAAAAATTTCTCGACTTTTCGAGATTGCGCGAAAAAAGCAAGACAAGCCTGAAAAAGAAAAACATATACCGAGGGGCACTTTTATCATCATCACTCCGCGAGCACACTTACACGAGAGAGAGAGAGAAGACGTTCTTCCGTGATTTAGCATACAAAAACACGCACGCACGCACGCACGAGAGAGATAGAGACAGAGACACGGAGGGAGAATTTTTAAAAGCTCGAAAGAAAAGAATACACCACCCGCGAACGAAGAGAGAGAGAGAGAGAGAGGATTTATTTCTTCACGGCCAGGTTTTTCGGGAGTGGAAATCTATCTAGTCACATTTTTCTATCATTCAAAGCACAACCTCTCTTTGCGCGCGAGATAACACGCGCGAGGGTAAACGCGCCTGTTTTTGTCGGTGTCGTTGTTTCCGTGCGCAGGGAAGATATACATAAACTGTCGTTAATCGCTACAGTTGAGAAAGAAGATGGCGCGGGCGATGCAGTTGCTCACGCAGATGAACTATTTCCCAGACTCGGACGAGGAGCACGAAAACGGGGAAATCGCGGGCGGGTATTTAGTCGCTCGCACGAGAGACTCCAAAAAAAAGAAAAGGAAGAAAGGGTCGAGGAAAGAAGAGCCGGAAGATAAAGACGACGAAGATAAAGACGAAGACGACAAAGAAGATAAAGCAGATAAAGGAAAAGAAGAAGGAAAGAACGACCACTCGGACGACGGAGAGAGGACGGACGAAGATGCGCCGAAAATCGATAGGCCTTTAGTTGGAACGCCGCCGGAAAACGCGGTGTCTCCTTTGCAACTGCGAAGGGCGAAGCAACGAGAAGGCGGCGAGCAACAACAACAACCGTCGTCTCCGTCTCTCACCGCGTCTTCTTCGTCCGCAGCTGCGGTGGCATCGTTATTCGTGGATTCTCCGACGGCTGCGCAGCCGCCGCAAATGAAATCGACGCTGCAAAGGCACGATTCGGTGGCGAATTTCAGTTATCGCGTTCCGTCGGACGACGAGTCGAGCGTGGACGACCGAGCGGAGGAGACGTGTTCGTTGTCGGAATTCGCAGTGTTGCTTAACGTGGCGTTTTGGGATGAAAATGCTGATGGGAGGATTAACGAGAGAGAGGTGAGGTTTAATGTGGGTAGATTACGGTCGGTTGGCGTGGATACGACGGCTATTGAAGCCTTGCTCGATAAGGCGAGGCAAGAAAATGCAGACCTGTCTGTCGGGACGCTCTCGAAAGTGTTGCACAACGCGCACGCGAACGTGGCGCAAGCAATGACAGTGTTCGCACACTTTGATCAACACGCGGTGCTACACGCAACGCATATTTTAGACGAGATGGATACCGGTTTCGTCACCGTAGATAGCGTGAAGACGGTGATGAAACGGTTGGGCGTGAAGAGTTCAGAGGCGGACATCGTTGCAATGATGGCGCAAGCCGATACCAGCGGCAACGGGCAAGTCAAGACGAAAGAGTTTACTAGATTATTAGCGACCGAGTTGAAAGTGTTGCGGGAGCAGCAAACTAAAGAAATGTCCAGCATTGCGTTAGGTTCAGGCGGCGTTGCTGGTGAGATGGATGACTTCGAAGACGGATCGGTGCATTCAAACTTGTCGTCCTCGGATACTATTGAACTCGCCGAGAAAGTGTTGTTGAAGAGCGCTTTAAAAATGCAGAAAGATGCGCAGGAAAAGCTCATGCAGCGAGGGAAAAAAGGAAGCGGTAAAAATGATAAGGATAGCAAAGACCAACCAGACGCGGTAACAGACGCGCCAGCTGAAGAGGCGTATGAATTGAGCATTGAAGAGTATAAAGTAGAACGACACGGCTCAGTTTTGGCGGCGAAACGAGAAATGCTACGAGTACCATCCTTTGGGGTCCTGAAGAACTTTCCAAGTTCTCGAAAGGATCGAGATATTTCCGTGAGAAAAGGGGATGTTACTGTGAAAAAATCGATAACATGGGGCGATACGGATACTTTAGAAACCTATTGTCTGTACGACAGACAGACTGGCGATATGATGTTCGTGAGCGAGGACGGCGAGCGAACATCTTTACCCATGCGAGACGATTATTTCACCGGTCGAACGCGGTCCATCGCCGCGGCAAAAGCCGCACGGGATGCAGACCGTAATCCTTCTTGTTGTAGCATAATGTAAACGCAATTCTATACTAAAGCGCGCAAATATCTATACAAAATAATTCTAAAAGCTGCTACGGGCATTTTTCTAGAACGCCCTGAATCGCCATAAATACGAAGCGTCAAAGCGTCGCTTACTCAGCAACGCGTCATTTTCATCGCTGACGACTGGTTTTACGACTCCAAAATCCGGAGTTGGCCAGTTTTCGTGATTGAGACACCTCAAATAGCCGCCGCGTCCGCAATGTTTGAGCATAAAGGCATCGTTAGTCTTCACTGGTGGCTGCCGCTCTTCACCTACGACGGAAGCGCTGCTCGCATTTTTGTTGTTGCCGACGCTTCGCAAGGAAGGAACGATTTCAAACTCATTTTCCCTCGCTAAATTTGATTCGCGGAAAACTGTGAACGTTTTTCTCGCCACCGCATTCTTTCTGCTGCCGTAGAGATAGTCGTTGTATTCCTTCGAAACCGTCGAACAGACTAAATCTTTAATCGAATAATTCTCCAGCTCTGGTGCCTCTTCATCTTCTTCTTCATCGAAGAGCAACGGGTTCGCACTCAATATGATGCGGTCTCCGAATCTCACCACCTCTTCGTCGTTGCGAATATCATTTCTATTACTATTATTGCTACTACTACTACCACCATTGCTATCGTTTCTGCGTCGACTTCCTCTCCTCACAAAAAACGTATTCTTCGCGTTCGGTGTCGCGTTGGCTCCTTCCTCGCTCGGCGAAGGCGCCACCGTGCACTCGTGTTCCATCTTCTCCAATCCCGTCTTCTTCTTCGCAAAATCGCAATCGGCTGGGTACAATTCCATCGCGTCTTTAAAATTCGAAGCTCCGTTTAAGAGTTGAATCATCGACCCGAATTCAATACCATTCTCTTCCTCCTCGGAAGAAGAAACGCAATCACCCCTTTTTGAAAACGAGGGTGTTGTGCTTTTGGAGGACAAGGACAAAATCTCTCGCAAACATCTCTCTCGTCTTTTGAGCAGAACGTCCACGTGTCGAGTGCCATTTTTCTTCGCCTCGACGTACGCCTCCAGTTTCGCCTGAGAGAGAAAGACACAGATAAAGAGATAGATAGAGAGAACGGGGATCGTGTGAGTCGTCGCGAGAAGAAGAAGAAGAAGCGGTTGCAGAGAGAGAGAGAGAGAGAGAGGGATTTTTGAAAAAATGAGAGAAGGGAATTCCCCTAGCACTACCAATAAAAACAAGAGCGCGATGCCGCGAAGAAACGAGATAAAAAACACCACCCACCAGCTCTAAAGCCTCGTCTTCTCTCCAGTTTCCTATGCGAACCAAAGGATTCGAGTACGTCCTTTTAGTTGTCGTCGTCGTCATTTTTATTGTTTGTTTATTATATAAAATATCTGTGCTGCGTGGGTGAGAGGAACTTTTTTTGTTGACTTTTTGGAGAAAAAAGAAGAACACGAAGAGACGCCACAACTCTTTCTCTCTCAAACGCACGCTCCCCGTCGCGCGCGTCGACAGTCAGAGCCGAGAACAGCATGCTCAGAAGTAACAACAACAACAACAACAACAAAGAAGAAGAAGAAGAAGAAGTGAGACCAATCGATGGGGAATACAAAAAATACACCCCACCGAAGCCGTTGCACGAACAGTTGAACTTTTCCATCTCCGATTTCGTCACCGTGAAACACTTAGGGGATGGGAGTTACAGCGAAGTCAGGATGGTCAATTTTGACGCGCTTCGTCTCGAAGGGACGGAGAAATCGTCGAGAATACGGCAAGAGTTTCTGGAACGACCGATTGCGCTGAAAGTGATGGATAAAAAGTTTATACAGAGAGAGAATAAGATGTCTTACGTGACGAAAGAGAGAGACGTGTTGAACGCGGCGGAGTTTACCGGTATTTGTAAGCTGTTTTTTACGTTTCAGGATTATTACTCGCTGTATTTAGCCATGGAGTGTTTACCGGAAGGCGATTTAGCGATGCTGATGAAACGAACGAGAGATTTTAGCGACGACGGCGACGACGACAACGGTGGGAAAAAGAAGAGAAAAAATGGTCGGTTGAGTGCAGAGCAGGTGACATTTTACGTCAAGGAAGTGACAGAGGCGCTCCGGTATTGTCACGAGACGTTGCGCGTGGCGCACCGGGACGTAAAACCAGAAAATATACTATTAGGGTCGGATGGACACGTGAAATTGTGCGATTTCGGCTCGTGCATAGATTTAGGCGCGGAACATAAAGAAGAATTCATCAAAAGAAGGGTTATGAACGAAGAAACGGGTGAGATAGAAGAGAAAATGGTGAAGAAGAAGGAGAGAGGGTATTCGTTTGTCGGATCGGCAGAATATTGCGCGCCGGAGATTTTGCAGGCGAAAGCGAAAGCGACGTACGCGTGCGACGTGTGGTCGTTAGGATTGACCGCTTATAAGTTAATCAGCGGGAAGAATCCATTTCGGAGAGAGACGGAGTATCTGACCATGCAAGCGATTGAGAAAGAACCGGAGGTGTTGACGTACGAGATTGTCGACGACGTGGACGACGACGATGCCGGAAAAAAAGGGAATGGAAAAAGGTTCGACATAAAAATCGAAGATTTTTGTAGACAGTGCATCGCGTACGATTGGAACGAACGGCCGACGTGCGAAAAATTGTTGAACGAGTGCGCTTTGTTCAAAGGGTTACCAGATGGCGAAGCGCTTTGGAGGGCAGACGCGCCTGAGTTCATACCGTTAGCGAAGGAAGAGGAAGTGAATCAGAACAAGTCGGATGACGACGACGACGACGACGACGATGGATATTACGAAAGCGCGGAATGGAAGGCTAAAGTTGCTGCAGCATTACAAAAGAAACTAGATAAAGTAGATATTAGCAGTGGGAAAGAAGAGTAAGGTGTTACGCTCCCTCAATTTCTGGAACGTATCCACCGCCATACTTCTCGAACAAATACGCGACAATCTCCTCGCTCTCTCCAATCTTCACGTCTCCATCGATCAGGAACGGTACGGATTTTCCACCTGCTTCGGTCAACGTTTCTCTCTTTGGCGACCCAGCGCCAACATTGCGCAACGTGTAAGGCAACTCTAATTCACACAGCGCCTCTCTGCACAATCTCGCAAACTGATTGTTCTCGTAGTTGAAAAGTTCGATATTCCCGGGCTGCGGCTTCACGAAGCCTTCCTTTCTCGGCTCGTATTTCGTCATTCCTCTTCCGGCTCGAAAAAGTGTCGGCATCCATCCCGTAACGAGCGTACTCGCAAAATACTTCTCAGGCAATGTGGCTCCGTTTCCGTACGTTTCGTACAAATAGTTTACAATATCCGCGCTTTCATACATCTCCTTCCCGGTTGTTTCGTCCACGAAATACGGGAACGTTTCTTTCCCACCTCTCTCCAACACTTCTTTTCTAAATCGACCGTCTTTCGGACAAGGTCGAATCTCGCAATCTAAATCTAACATCGAGAGTGTTTCGCGAACTCTTCTGCAAAAAGGACACGCCTCGAACTCGTATAAAATCAACTTAGTTGGTTCTTGTCGTCTGTTTTTTTTAACTTCCTCCAACACCGTCTTGCCGTATTGAATTCGCGCAATGGAGGCGAACCCAGAGGTGGCGACTTCCAACGTTCTGTTCCTCGGTTTAGCGGCATCGCCACCACTGATGAGTTTTAACAGCGGGCACAAGAAAGAGAGCACGTCTTTCGCTTCTACTTTGTTGTTGTTGTTGTTGTTCTCGTCCTCATCGTCGCCTTTCTTGGAAGCGCAAACAAAGATACGCCGATGATGATGATGTTGTCGAAAACAGCGACGACGGTTTTTTGATGTCGCGGAAGAATGACAACAACGCGACATAGATGACGACGATGCGGCGTTACCGTTCATGATGTCAACAAAAGGGTTATTGTTGTTTTGATGGAAAAAGTTATATCTAACACACTTACGTCCGGAAAAAATGGGTGCTTGTCCCGAAAATGTGAAAATACGCCTGATTTATCCCCTGGAGCCCCTCCCGCCCCAGTCCGACTTCCAGGGCAAAAAATTTTCAGGAAAAATTTTCGCCCTTTCAGTGGACTGGACGGTGCACTTTCGCAACAAACGGTGCACTTTCGCAACATTTTTAAAAGCGTCTAAACGCG
>Ga0255751_10003624_pt1 | contig 14126 bp, 12 predicted proteins | sample 071ome_20_FD_179951 | JGI IMG/M metagenome (GOLD analysis project Ga0255751, IMG submission 179951) | Coastal salt marsh microbial communities from the Groves Creek Marsh, Skidaway Island, Georgia - 071412BT metaG (version 2) | ecosystem: Environmental > Aquatic > Marine > Intertidal zone >...
CCATCTTGTTGAGACTAATGAGGCCACATCAATCTTATTTGCACCACACTTCAAGCGGCCAAGCAGCATCAGAAAGATTATTCGGCTGTCCACTTTTTCCGCTGAGATCGACCAAACTGATACTGAATCTCGTGCACTTCGTTAATTTTAAGCTCAAACAGCAGTGCTTTATTGGCAGGGCCATAGCTGCAGATTGACCGGGCTAATGCGCGTTGCTCGTCCCGCTCAGTCAGCAAGACATCTCCGTTGACGATAAATTCTCCGCTGCTGCCCGAACTGTCATTCATCGCGCAATGTAGGCTAAAGCATCCATTCTCAAGTAAATCCTTTGCCTTTGGAGTGCTGGGTTCGACAAATAAAAAGCAGTGGCCCTCCCCAATCACCGGGGTAACAGGGTGCAACCTTGGACGCTGATCTTCTCTCACGGTTGCAAGGTACGCCACTTGACCATCCAGTCGCTTCTTGCCGAATAACGCCATCTCCGGGGCATTCGTCTCAAACACCCCCCAACTGACCAATTTCATACCCTTTCCTCTATCGAAGGATCTAGCCGATCACATCTGGCCGATTTCATTCGCACCCTCTTGCTCGTCATCTAGCATTCGCCAAGTTCAATGATGCCCTGCCATTGCGGACGCGCCTATGGCCGAACTGTTCTATCGTTTTTACTGCTTGCTCTCAAACTGAAGCGACTGTAGTGATTGAACCTGAACGGGGATCGAGTAAATCTCACCGGATTCGACTTCAATATCGAGAAGCAGTTCGTCTCCTTCCATTAACGGATGTGCTAAGCCAAATACCATCAAATGCGTGCCCCCAGGCTTGAGTAGGAGCGGCTTTCCGGGCTCAAGACTTGGCCAATCGATTTGCGACATACGCATTTTGCCGTCGATCATGGTCGTTTCATGTAATTCGATTGCCTTGCTGAGATTCGAGCGCATGTCAGTCACCCTAATCGGCAGGCTTTTCGATGCCAACTGACCATAAATTGCGGTCATCTTGCGCCCGGGAAGTGTTGCTCGCGCCCAGAGGGAGTCGGCTATGAGACGGGCAGACTCAGATGAAGCCGCTTTAGATTCTCCGGAAGCAGCTGCCATCGCGGATGAGGTGCACAAAGCTGCAGCAAACACTAGCAGGCCCCTACCGATTAGTACCTTGACCGTTCCAAACACCTGACCACTTTTTTCCAAAACCATAAGGACGATTACCTGCATGAAAAAGCAACATATGCGAGACTTACATTCTACTAAAGCTAGCTTGGCTCGCCCATATCGTTCCATGTCGAATGCCTTCACTCAGTTCACGCAGAACCACCGACCGGAAAAACCCTTTCTTACGTCCGCAGGCGGCGAAGTCCTCGCAACCTACGCAGACTTTGAAACCGAGACAGGTCGCTACCTTGATGCGCTGAGCGCGCTTGGCATCAAGCCGGGTGATCGGGTTGCCGTCCAGGTCGAGAAGTCACCCCAGGTTCTTTTTCTTTACTTCGCCTGTCTGAGGGGCGGAATCATCTACTTGGCGCTGAATACCGCCTACCAAAAAGGGGAAATCCGTTACTTTATTGAGGATGCTGAACCCGCGCTCTTTGTCGCGGATCCTGCTAAGGCTACGGAGGCAGCCGCGCTTGGAGCCAAACTTGTACACACAATGGACCGGGACGGCACGGGGAGCCTTCGGGATCTTGCGAGCCGATCTACTTCGAGCGACCACGTCGAACCCGTTTCTGTCGACGACACCGCCGTCATTTTGTATACCTCGGGAACCACGGGACGTCCGAAGGGCGCAATGATCACCCACGGGAATATCGTCTCTAATACTCGAACGCTGTGCCAGGCTTGGCAATGGTCGAGCACAGACGTCATGCTGCACGCACTGCCGATATTCCACGTCCACGGGTTGTTCGTTGGCACCCACCTACCTGTGATGGAAGGCTCGAGCATAATTTTTCTCCCGCAGTTTCAACCTGCCGAGATCTTGAATCAATTACCGAACGCGACTGTTTTCATGGGCGTGCCGACCTACTATACCCGTCTGCTTGATGCAGGCATCAATCAATCGCACACGACGACCATTCGGTTATTCACGTCGGGTTCTGCGCCTCTCTTGCCTCAGACCTTTGCCGCGTTTGAGGAAGCTACTGGTCACACCATTGTCGAACGATACGGGATGACCGAGACCGGCATGAATACGTCCAACCCTATTACTGGACCGCGAAAACCCGGAACAGTGGGGCTACCACTCGAGGGCGTGCTTTACCGCATCGTCGACGACGAAGGCTCGCCGGTTGGCCGAATGACCCCTGGCAATTTGCAAGTTAAGGGGCCAAATGTCCTCAAAGGATACTGGCGAAAACCCGAGCAAACCGCCGCTTCATTTTCAGAGGACGGTTACTTCGATACGGGAGACATCGCAGAGACCGATGAAGACGGTTATGTGAAGATTGTTGGTCGCGAAAAAGACCTAATTATTTCTGGTGGACTAAACGTCTATCCGATCGAAGTCGAGACGGTCATTAATCGTGATCCCGGGGTCGTGGAAAGCGCCGTCATCGGCGTTCCCCATGCAGACTTTGGAGAGGCGGTGATTGCCGTGATCGTCTGCGGCGACCAAAGCCAGTTAGCGCCCGAATCATTGATCGAGCATCTAAAAGCTAGCATCGCCAATTTTAAGGTCCCCAAACGAATCATCATCGTCGATCAACTGCCCAGAAATACCATGGGTAAAGTGCAGAAAAATGCGCTGAGAGCCCAGTATGAAACGCTGTTTGACGAAACGGCGTAAGGCGGAGCGAACGTTGCTCCGACCGATGGAACGAACGCGGTACCAGCACCCTGGCGCTCGGCCTTCCTATACCGCCGGCTACCAAGGCGCCTCCAGCTGTCAGGCAGTCGATCGATGAGCAAGCAAAAACTAGCCGTATTTGCGTCCGGGCGGGGAAGCCACCTCACCAACCTCTTTCAGGCCATCGAGCGAGGCGACATTCTTGCTGACATTGGCCTTGTGGTTTCCGACGTTGAGGGCAGTGGCGCTGCGCAATTTGCCGAGGCAAAAGGCATCCCTCTGCTACTAGTGAGCGCAGAACATGCTTCGAGCGCCATCGCCCGTAACCAGCGCATCCTGGAAGCACTAACGCTTCACGCCATTGACTGGGTGTTGTGCCTTGGCTACTTAAAAAAAGTAGGCACAAAGATCGTAGAGCAATATGCGGGCAAGATGATTAACATTCACCCGTCGCTGCTGCCGAAATTCGGCGGCAGAGGAATGTATGGCCTTAACGTTCACCGGGCGGTCATTGATGCCGGCGAATCCGTCTCGGGCGCAACCGTTCACTATGTCAACGAGGCATACGATGAGGGCGCGATCATCGCGCAAGCGGAGGTCGACGTTCCCAGCGGCGCCACTCCAGAAGACCTTGCAGCGCTGGTGCTGAAAGCAGAACATGCGCTCCTAATCACTACCTTAAAGAGATTGATTGATCATCATGACTAATGCCTCAACGACGCAAGAAAGGAATCCCCGTGCCCCCATGGCGCTGATGACCTGTGGGTCGGGCCAATCAATGGCAGAGACCGTTGCCGAGCATTTGGGCCTGTCCCTTTTGCCAACCACAGAAACCTGGTTTGCCTGCGGTGAAGGAAAAATTGAGATCGAAGCCAATGTCAGAGGGCACGATGTTTATATTTTTCAGAGCATGGTTGGAGAACAAGACGACAAAAGTATCTACGATCGTTTCATCATGTTGCTGCATGCCGTTGAGGCAGCGGCGCTCTCCGACGCTCAGTACATCACAGCGGTAACGCCTTACTATCCGGGCGCAAGGCAGGACAAAAGGAAGGGTCGAACTCGAGAAGGCATCAGTGCTGGCCTCTTTGCGAGGATGCTGCAAAGCGCCGGTGCCGATCGAGTCGTCACCGTAGAGATTCACAATGACTCGATCGCTGGAATGTTCAATCCATCACAGGCCCACCTTGAGAACATTTTCCTCACCAAACAGTTTGCACCGTGGCTGGCAGCGCAAGGGCACAAGGCGGATGTGGTCGTCTCCCCAGATGTGGGCTACCTCGAAAACGCGCGACTCTACGCTGAGGAACTGTCCGCTGACCTTGCCGCGCTGTCTAAGGAACGGGATTACTCGAAGCCCAACTCGGTTTCACGCTCGACCTTGATCGGCGAAGTGGAAGGGCGAGACATCCTGCTGGTCGACGACATTATCGACACTGCGGGGTCAGTCGTTTCGGCCGTCTCAGAGTTACTAGAGCGCGGCGCTCAGAACATCACCGTCGCCTGTGTGCACCCCGTCTTCTCCGGCCCCGCTTGGGAACGCCTTCGCGAGCTGAAAGCCCGTTCCGAGAAAGAGCAATGGTCGTTTAAGCTGATTGGTACTAGCTCGATCCACCACCCTAACGCACCCGATTGGTATCAGCCTTTTCCAATCGAACCGTTAGTTGCAGCAGTCCTTGAAAAAATCAATCTTCGGGGCAGCGTTTCGGGCGTGCAGAATCCCTCGCGCGCACCTTGACTGGCTTGACACCAAGGTACCGCTCGCTATGCTTGCGCCCCATCAAAATCCCTTCAGCCACCGACTTTTCATCGAGGCGCTGACGCCTCTATGTCACGAACTCATTGGAGCCCCATGAGCAAGTCCATCGAGAGCAATCCTGATCATGACCATTTCTCGTTTGTCGAGTCTGAGCATGACATCCTCGAGTTCTGGGAGCGCGAAGCGATCTTTCAGCAGAGTCTGGATCAAACCAAAGACGGGGCACCTTACATTTTTTACGATGGTCCTCCATTTGCCACCGGGCTTCCCCATCATGGGCACCTGGTAGGGTCAATTTTAAAGGACGTCGTCCCGCGCTACTTCACCATGAAAGGGCGCTACGTCCAAAGGCGCTTTGGTTGGGACTGTCACGGACTGCCCATCGAGCACGAAATCGACAAGTCCCTTGGCATGTCCTCGAGCGAAGCCGTCGAAAAACTAGGCGTCAAGGGCTACAACGACGAATGCCGCTCAATCATTTCTCGATACACGCAAGAGTGGCGTAAAACCATCACCCGCATTGGCCGATGGGTCGACTTTGATAACGACTACAAAACCATGGAACCCTGGTACATGGAGTCCGTTTGGTGGGTGGTTAAGAGGCTGTGGGACAAGGGCCTGATTTATCGCGGAGAGAAAGTCGTTCCGTTTTCTACCGCGCTCGGCACCGTGTTATCTAATTTCGAAGCAGGCAGCAACTACCAAGACACCCAAGACCCGGCGGTTACTGTGCTGTTTAAGGTCAATGATGACGACACCTACCTTGCCGCCTGGACAACGACGCCTTGGACACTACCGTCCAATCTCGGTTTGTGCGTCGGCCCCGACATCGATTACGTCAAAGTCTTTGACGAATCCATCGGCGCGCATGTCATTTTGGCAGAGGCTCGACTATCCGCCTATGAGACGGACAAGACGCTCACACCGGTCGAGCAAATGAAAGGCAGTACGCTCGCCGGCTTGAAGTACGAGCCGCTGTTTCCTTACTTTGCAGAGCAGGAGGACTTAGGCGCTTTCCAAGTGCTGGTTGATGACTACGTCACGACAGAAGCCGGGACTGGCATCGTCCATCAAGCACCCGCATTCGGCGAGGACGATTTTCGTGTCTTCAAAGCCGCCGGCGTTACCGCGATGGCGTGCCCCGTTGACATGGCAGGTCAGTTCATCGCGCCTGTCACCGATTTTGAGGGGCTTCATGTTAAAGAAGCTGATCGGCAGATCATCCGTCACCTCAAGGATCAAGGATCTCTTTACAGACAAGAGGTCATCCAGCACAGCTATCCGTTTTGCCCGCGATCAGACACCCCCATCATCTATCGGACCATCGACTCTTGGTATGTGAAAGTTGAGGAACACAGGGACAAACTCACCCACTTGAACGAGCAAATCCATTGGGTTCCCGAGCACATCCAGCAGGGGCGCATGGGCAACTGGCTAAAAGGCGCGACCGATTGGGCCATCTCGCGCAATCGATACTGGGGCACGCCGCTACCCATTTGGATTAATGACGAAACAGGGTCAATGCACTGCATCGGTTCCATTGATGAGCTCGCAGAACTGACCGGTCATCGAGTAACAGACCTTCACAGAGAATATGTGGACCATCTGACTTTCCAGAGGGAGGGAGAGCCAGGGACTTATCGGCGAATCGAGGAAGTGCTGGACTGCTGGTTTGAGTCCGGGTCCATGCCCTATGCCCAGCTGCATTACCCATTCGAGAATGAAACGCTATTCGAGCAAGGATTCCCGGCTGAGTTCATCGCAGAGGGCCTCGATCAAACACGGGGATGGTTCTACACCCTGATCGTTCTGGGCGCCGCACTCTACGATACTCACCCCTTCAAAAACGTCATCGTCAACGGCATCGTCATGGCTGAAGACGGCAAGAAGATGTCCAAACGGCTGCGGAATTACACGCCACCCGATGAATTGATGGAGCGCTACGGAGCCGATGCGCTGCGCCTTTATTTGATCAATTCAGGTCTGGTGCGCGCCGAAGAGCAACGGTTTTCAGATGAGGGCGTCAAAGACATGATTCGCAGGGCACTCCTGCCATGGCTCAACGCTTACCGGTTTTTGAAAACCTACGCCGATATCGATGGCTGGTCGCCGGACCAACACGAAGCGACGACCTCCGACAACATCATGGATCGATGGATCCTATCTCGATTGCAATCGCTCAAAGCGAATATCAGCAAGGAAATGGAGCAATACCACCTGTATAACGTGGTCCCGGCACTGTTTGACTTCATCGAGGATTTAACCAATTGGTATATCCGCCTGAACCGAGCCAGGTTCTGGGCTGAGTCTGTCACAGAGGACAAACTGTCGGCTTATGCAACGTTGCATCAGGTGGTGCTAGAACTCAGCCTCTGCATGGCGCCATTCGCGCCATTTTTGGCCGAGCGAATGTATCAATCGCTACCGAAGACGTCTGGTGCGGCAAAGTCCGTTCATCTCTGCGACTACCCGACACCGAATGAATCCATGATTCAGACGCTCCTCGAGCAAGCCGTCGCTCGAATGCAAAGCGTCATTCTACTCGGCCGTCAGAAGCGCAATCAGGCTAAAGTGAAAACCAAATTCCCACTCGCCAACCTGACAGTCATTCACGAAGATCAAGCGTTGCTCGACGAGATCAAGCGGCTTGAGCACTACCTCTTAACAGAGCTGAATGTGAAGACTGTCACCTATGAAACCGACGAGTCTAGATTCATTAATCTCTACGCTAAACCGAATTCTCCGGTGCTCGGCAAGCGGTTTGGCGCGGCATTTAAGGACGTCAAAGCGAAAATCGAAGCCTTGGATCACCAAGCCATTAAGACGTTGCTCGATACTGAGACACTCACCATCGACAACGAAACCTTCGGCGTCGATGACATTTTGATCTTTCGCGAGGCGCGCGAGGGAACAGACACCGTTTCCGATCGATTCATGTCGATTGAGCTACGAACCGATCTCACCGAGGCCCTCATTGAAGAGGGGCTGGCGCGGGAGATCGTGAGTCGCATGCAAAAGCTCAGAAAGGAACTCGGTTTTAATGTCACCGATCGTATTCATACCCATATCGCGGCCGCACCGTCACTGCTATCTGCTCTTGCAGCGCATGAGCAATACGTTTGTAAAGAGACGCTCACCACGACGCTTACTATCTCTGATGAACTAGCTCGGCCCGATCTCGAGTCCGATATTGACGGCGCCTCCCTACGTTTAGCGCTCAGTGTGGTCAGGGCACCATCTGATTGATCAGCCGGCTACACCGCAACACGGTTAATACGAGATTTAACTCTCCTTTGTTTGCGGCGACTGCTAACTGTTCCCCGAGCGTGACTGGTGCTCAACCTCCGACACTACCGCGAAGGTTAAAAAGCATTTGATAGCTGCCCAAACACGCGGACGCGCATGAATTAACGAGGGATCAATAGACGCGATTGGTTGCCTAGCGGCAGCCGGAACATTTCCTATCGGCCAGCGCTCCGCCTTCACGTCCTGTCTCCATCATCGATAGTGGTTCCCTTCGCCCCGAAGACGCCATAACAATTGAGCCATGGTGCTATTGCTCTTATCATCGACCCAACAAAGGGAACCCGTCATGCCCCACTTCCTGAATCTCTCTTTATCATCGCTCGCGACCATGCTTGAGCGAGGTGAAACCACCTCGGTGCAGTTAGTCGAGCAAGCACTTGCAGGCTTTGATCAGTTGAACCCACTCATTAATGCTGTGGTGACGACCCACCCCGAGCTGAGTATGCGCTATGCAGAAAAGGCGGACGCGCTACGCGCAAAAGGGGAAATCGTCGGCCCACTCCATGGCATTCCCATGACCATCAAAGATAGTCTCGACACCTTTGATATGAATACCACCTGGGGCACCGAGGGTCGCACCGCGCATCGACCGGGACACGACGCGATCAGCGTAGCGAGACTCCGCGGAGCCGGTGCCATTCTTGTGGGTAAAACCAACACGCCAGAGTTGACGCTGTCTTACCAGACCGACAATTCTATTTTTGGACGAACCTCCAATCCTCACGACCTCGACCGAACATCAGGCGGTAGCTCAGGCGGTGCTGCCGCCGTAATTGCCGCAGGCGGAACACCCATCGATTTAGGCACTGACACAGGCGGCAGTATTCGTTTACCGGCTCATTTCTGCGGCGTATACGGCTTAAAACCCACCACCGGCCGCGTTCCCACCTCAGGCAACGCGCTGCCAAGCACCGGGTTACTCGCACCGCTCAGCCAAATTGGACCACTGTCTCGCTCGCTTGACGATCTAACCCTGATCTACAACATCATCCGAGGTCCGCACCATACTGACCCTTACACCCTAGATACGCCAGACGCTGCTGGGACCAAAGAGATGACGCAGCTGCGGATCGGTTTTTTTGCCGACCACGGCCTAGGCACAACGAGCGACTCAATTAAGGAGTCCTTGAGCGGCTTGATCAACACCCTCGCGGACGCGGGTTGCGATGTGCGTGAAATCAGGCCAGAAGGCATTGAAATGACTTCGATGCTGTACGGCCAGTTATTCAATGCTGACGATCACGAGATGATCAATGATCAGCTCCACGCATCGGGCACCGAGACGCCCTCTCTGCGTTTGCAGCGTATTCTTAGCCAACCCAAATCACAGTTGAGCGCCAGCGAGCTTAGTCATTTAATTTCATTGTGGGATGGTTACCGCAGCAGCATGCGAAGCGTGTTTGAATCAGTCGATGTCATCCTTTGCCCTGTCAACGGACGAACCGCGCCGTTGCACGATGAAGAAGAAAACCCCTACGACTATCTCTACACTCAGGCGTTCAACCTAACGGGGTGGCCGGGGCTCAGTATGCCATCGGCAACCGATGACAAAGGGTTGCCTGTCGGCATCCAAATTGTTGCGCCACCGCTCATGGAGGAGCGATGTTTGTCCGTTGCTCGATTCCTTGAGCCTCATCTCGATCCACTACCAAAACCCAAGGTTTATCTAGAATCCTAAGCGTAAAAGTAAACAGGGCCCTTATCGGTTAAAGACTCAAACACAGGGTCGTTTGTAATCAAGCACTTTACGACCCAGCTTTTTCGAACCAGCTTTTTAATTAGGTTTTTTCAATCCAGTTTTTAAACCCGCTTTTTTTAGCTGGATTTTTGAAACCAACCTGTTGAGACCAGATTCTTAAGCGGGACCGAACTAGACGTGGGCGGTCATATCCCCGGACGCAGCACAACAGCGGCGAATCTGCCCGGCAGAACCAAGACTCAGACTGCAAACCTCGAGCAACAGATTTTCTCGCGATACCCGTATCACACATAGGATATCGCTCAATTGAGTAAGATACTTGCGCCTGCCTGTCGAGCTGCGCGCGGGATAGACAGGGGGCACCACGAGTCAACAAGAGTGGCCAAACCGTCTCGATGTGCGTAAAGTAAGGCCCCCTTCGCGAATCGGCGAAGGATGTGGGCGCGTAAGCAACAAATTACGTATTACCCCTACTTTTTGGCCCCCACCGGGCACAGATTTTTTGGGATATGGATGCCATGCGGACGTTACTGATCCTTTTCATTGCAAGCTTAGTCTCTGGCACCACCCGTGCGGAGGCCGTTAGCCTCGCAGAGGTTTATCAGCTGGCGATTCAAAACGATCCTCAAATCGGTGCAGCCGAAGCGGCCTACCTCGCGCGCAGTGAAATCGTGCCTCAAACGCGAGCGGGCTTACTGCCGAGCATTGTTGTATCTGGCAGCTACACTGATGAAAGTAGGTCTTACCCTGGCGTCCCCGAATCCATCGCGCCAAGCTCGAGTTTCCCGACGGAGAGACTGTCCGCTGGAATGAATCAACCCATTTTTCGAGCCGATCGGTGGTTTCAATATCAGCAAGCTAAAGCGATTCGATCGCAAGCGGGCGCCTTGCGAGATGGCGAAGCGCTCGAACTGATTGTGCGCGTGGCGGACACCTACTTCACGATTCTCGAGCGTCAAGACGGCCTCAACGCGGCCATGGCTGAGCAAAACGCTGTCAAACGTCAGCTGGAGCAGGTCCAGCAACGGTTTGATGTGGGACTGGTCGCCATCACCGACGTGCTGGAATCTAAGGCCGGTTTTGATAGCGCCACCGTCAATGTTATCGAGGCCGAGGGGGCGCAAACCCGAAGCTTCGAGCCGCTGGTTCGACTAACCGGGCGGTCTTTTGATGAAATCTACCCGCTACAACAAGCTTTTCCTGTTCGATCACCGGAACCCGCTAACGAAGAAGCCTGGGTGAATGCGGCGATGGCGAGCAATGCGCTGGTACTGCAAGCCAAGGCGGGCGTCGAGGCGGCGCAAAAGCAAGTTCGGATTAATCAATCTCGACACCTACCGACACTCGACGCCCAAGTCTCGTGGTCGAATCAGAAGACCGACAACACGGTCTTCTCACTGCCAGAAGTAGAATCTGAGTTTTACTCGGTGAACCTTACGATCCCGGTTTTTTCAGGAGGCGCGACGCGCTCTGGCGTTAAGCAAGCCCAGTTTCAGCTGGACGAGGCGCAGAACAACTTAGACCTCGTTGAGCGCCAAACGGCAGAAAACACACGCGCACTCTTTTCCGCGATCAATACGGACGTCGCGCGAGTGAAAGCCCGACTCCAAGGCATTGAATCCAGCCGGTCAGCGCTCGCCGCTACCCAAACCGGGTACGAAGTGGGCACTCGAAATATTGTCGACGTACTCCTCGCCCAGCAACGACTTTTCCTCTCTGAGTTCCAATTCGCTAGTGCTCGCTATCAGTACATCAAAAATACGTTACGACTCAAGCAGCTTGTTGGCAGCCTTGACCAACAGGATCTCGTTGAACTCAATCGGTTTATTGATGTCAGTAAATCTGTGACACAGGTCAAACCATTAGAACAGTAGCGCCGAGTGACCGAGGCGCTCTCAAAGAGGGAATACTGTGGTTCGGTTCTCATTGGGCGCCGTTGCCCTAGCGCTCATCGCATTCGTTTTTATCGCCCCAGACTCGCGAGATACGGCGCGACCCGCGCTTAACCAAGCGATAGCAGCAGAGCATCCAGCGCCCGCCCCGGGCATTGACCTTACCAGCGATGAAGCCAACAACATCAGCGTATTTGAGGCAGCGAGCCCTTCTGTAGTGTTCGTCACTAACACCCAGTTGCGTCGTCGTCGATTTTCTCTCAACGTCATGGAGATCCCAAAAGGCTCTGGTACCGGTTTCGTTTGGGATGAGAGCGGCCTAATCGTCACTAACTTTCATGTCGTTTATGGCGCCAATAAAATTACGATCACCCTGCAGTCGGGTAATAGCTACGAAGCAGAGATCGTAGGCGCATCACCCGAAAAAGACATCGCGCTCTTATCGATCAAAGCGCCAAATGAAGCACTCGTTCCCCTACCACTTGGCGACTCAAACCAGCTGGCAGTTGGAAGAAAAGTGTTGGCCATCGGCAACCCATTTGCGCTGGATACAACACTCACGGTGGGGGTCGTCAGTGCACTTGGGCGAGAGATTAAGTCTATGAATAATCGGACGATCTCGGGCGTTATTCAGACTGATGCAGCCATTAACCCTGGTAATTCAGGCGGTCCGTTACTGAACTCAAAAGGCGAATTAATCGGCGTCAATACCGCCATTTACAGTCCGTCAGGTGCAAGCGCGGGGATTGGCTTTGCGATTCCAGTCGCAACGCTCAAAAATATTATTCCTCAACTCCAAAAGTACGGTCGCCTTTACCGGCCTGTTTTGGGCATTGAGACGCTGTCCGACTCATGGGCAAGCCGACTAAAAATCAAAGGCGTAGTGTTATTTGCAGTCAAACCAGGACTCCCAGCTGCGAAAGCTGGGATGATTGGTGTGCGCGAAGACATTCGAGGCAACATTCACCTAGGAGATGTCATCATCGCCATCGATGGCGAGCCGGTTACCAACGAAGACTCTATGCTCTCTTTGCTCGAGAACCGCCAGCCGGGTGATGTGGTGAAGGTCACGTGCTTGCGTGATGATGAGATCAAGGAATTTGAGCTCAAACTTGCTGCGCCCTCCTCCGAGTTATAACGACTCATCAATGACCGGGCCATGCTCGTGATCGCCGCAACAAACCAAGGCTTCATCCGACGTGCGATGGTCCTCTGCCACGTCTTCTTCCTATCGGCTTGCATCACTCAGCCAACGACCACTGGCACAGCCGAAACAGGCACAGAACTCCGCATGGCGATCCCAAACGATTGGCAGCAAATCGAAGAAATCAGGCTGCCTTCGATGAACATGAGCCTCTATCGCTCGCCGGCTGCTGAGGGCCACTACACCGAGATCAGGCTTGAGCATCACCGTGTTCCTGTTTCGTCAAGCGATGATCTGGCAGCCATAGAGAAGGCCATTCAAGGAACCAGTTGTCCTGGGAGTCAGCCCCAACGCTTTTTCTCGGGTGATGAGGGAGGCTTCGCGAGCCATCTTTATATCAGCGAATGTACGATTTCCCGGCCACTCCTGCCTCGCGTCACGTTGACCAAATATCTTACCCAGCAAGACCAGTTCAGGATTAGCGTGTCTTTGGTTTCTCATCATAGTGAGGCATCGACGCCGGTACCGTTTCTAAAGCGCTGGGTTAAGCAATGGAGCACAGCACTGGGGGGCTTTAACGCCTGCCCCATAGCAGCCCCTCCGTCAGAATGCGGGCCTAACGCCGTAGCGGACTAGAAAGCGGAGCTAGTCAAACCCTCATCACCTTTCGCCGTTTAATCGGTTAGCCGTTTGCTGAGTTGAACCTTCTACCGTATCTGGGGCTGGAGCAGCCTTGCCTACTTTGCATGGCACCTAGCTATCACGCGCATTTTCCGATCTGCAAAGATTGCACGCGGGATTTACCCTGGTCCGGCATCTCGTGCCGTTTATGCGGTCTGCCGATGCCTGAAGGTTTTCACCCTGATTGCCCCTGCAAAGCCGATCCACCTGCCTTTCAGGGCATTATTTCCCCTTTTAGTTATGCCTACCCTGTGGACCAGCTGATCAAGCGGTTCAAGGAACAGGGCCACCTAGCGGCAGGTAAGCTGGTCTCGCTACTGCTCGCCGAGCACTTACGCAACGAGCCATTAAAGATCGACCGATTGATTCCCATCCCCATCCACCCAATCAAGCGACTCAAGCGTGGATTCAACCAGTGCGATCTCATTTGCAAAGATCTAAGCCAAGCGCTCGCTATTCCCTGGACACGAGGGCACCTGCGTAGCCAGCGGTTAACCCCTTCGCTCAAAACCCTTCGGGCGAGCGAACGAGGGGACGCTGTTGCTGAATCTTTCAAGCTCCGCGGCGACCTTAAGGGGCTTCACATCGGACTTGTGGACGACATCGTGACGACAACTGCGACTGTGCGTGAAGCGTCGAGTCTTCTTAAACGCGCCGGGGCATGCTCTATTACTGTCTTTTGTCTCGCACGAGCAACGAGACACCCTCCGTTTCAGCGAGTCAATTTAGAGCCTTAACACCGTCCATCGAGGCAATGAACCCAAATCGAGGTGTGATACAGTGAGCGCTCCATTTATTTGAGCATTTCACATGGATTGGCAAGCGCTCGGTCACCTTGCGACAACCTTCGAATCAACGCACATC
>Ga0255751_10003626_pt1 | contig 14117 bp, 24 predicted proteins | sample 071ome_20_FD_179951 | JGI IMG/M metagenome (GOLD analysis project Ga0255751, IMG submission 179951) | Coastal salt marsh microbial communities from the Groves Creek Marsh, Skidaway Island, Georgia - 071412BT metaG (version 2) | ecosystem: Environmental > Aquatic > Marine > Intertidal zone >...
GTGATTTGATAGAACCTCTCTTTGACGATCCTAAGGAAGAAATATTCGGGGAACTAATAACGAGAGCTAAACCAAACAGAAGAAAGAAACTTATAGACGATCCTAACCAAAGAAAGATAAGTGATTTCTTTACGAAAAAAGGTTAAAAGGTAGCTTTTATTGTACTATATGATGGAATATAAATTGTATAGTGAAAACGTTCGTTACAGAATATCCGAAGTTACTTTACAAATTATAGAGGAACTAAAACAAAATATACCGAGACTTAACAGACCCGATACGTTTTACGATTTAAATGTTTACACTAACGTAGATAAACCTAAATCCTACGATGAAATATTCGAAAATAAAACGCTTCGTACAGAAATAGAGAAAAAAAGCGATAAGTTTTTAAGAAAAGAAATTGCACCTCTTTTAGCGAGGTGTTCTAACATGAGACTTGAAGGTAGAATTGAACCATATTTCTATAATATTTATTCTCAAAGAAATTATTGTAGATGTTCTCGTTTAGATAAGAATAAAAAACGTCATTTTTTGTGTTTTATGTCAGAACAACGTAGAGGTTTGTGTAAGATGTGTTATGAAATGGGACGAACTATTCCTAAAACAAAAATCCCGGTGTTACCACCACCGGTAAAAACGGGTGATTATGATAAAAAGTTAGAGGGTCAAGATGCTTTAGTTTCCATTAATATTACTTAAAAAAATGAGTCGTGTTTAGTTTAAGATGAATAAATCAGACATACTATTAAGTTCCATAGATACATTTTATAAAGTGCCTGAAAATAGAAAAATTCTTAGTCAGATACTAAACAAATCGGGTGGTATTTCCTTGCGTAATTTGGAGTGGTTTATTACCAATTATTCTAAAAAAACGAATTTATCTTACAAAACGGGTGACGGTAAAATGTTTAGTGTTCACTGTGCATACAAATCGAGTTTGGATGGGTACAGTAAAAAATTATTCGATCCTTTTTGTAGATCATCTAAAATAAGTTATACGATACCAGGGACAAATGATGAAATTCATACAACGGTAGCACAATTGAATTTTATCAGATGGTGTATAAAAAATAACATTATAAATTACATAAAAGAAAATAAGACCGAATTGTTTAGTAAGCGCGAGTCATGAACCCGTTTTCGAATTCAAAAGTTTGGTAACCGACGTAGTATAAATGTAAATTATAATTACTCGTAAGTCCTTCTTTCATCTTCACTTCTAAGACGGTTCTGTTAGACTGTAACTGACTAAAATCCAGGCTTCCCGATGGTTCCACATTAATCGGATTCATCGAGAAAGCGTACGTGTATATGTTTCTTAAAGGTCGTGATAAACGACTCGAAAAGGGTACGACGTATTTAAAATATTTGTGATCGCTATCTTGAATGTTTGGTATATCCTGGCCATTTACATATATCTTAGCGGACGTCATGGGTGGATTAAAAAACTCGTTTGTTATTGAGTATTCTACGTTCGAAGAAAAGTTATACCTATTAGCGAAGACGTTAGCGAGAAGTGTAGTTCCACCTTCATATGTACTTTCATTTTCAAAAGCCTTTTGTCTGAAAAACCAATTGAGTGTTTTAACGGGTGTGTTCGGTACAAGTTCTAACTTACTTTCTAAAATACCAGCTTCTATTTCAAGTGTAGGGTGTTTTTGAACTATATCCGTTATAAACCTCTGTTTAGTATTCGAAAAATAATTACGTTCGCTTGGATCGAGTGTTATTTCTTCAGTTATGACGTCGAAACTTTCGAGTGAAAATGAACTCGATGTATCCGTAAAAAACGTTTTAGGGAAAAACTCAAACTCGAATATTATTTTTTGTTTGTGTATGGCACACGTAGGAAAGTAAGGACGGTTTGGTTTGTTTGTTTCGTATTCATCACTTTCGTATTTTCTAGAAAAAAATAAGTGGATTGGTATTAAAACGTTTGATTCACTTTGGCTTAAAAACTGATTACCGGCGAGTAAAGACGTATCTTCTGCTAAGTTTCTGTTTATGGTGTACCTTTTAGTTCTCTTTTCAGATTCGTCGAGATACAGTTCGTCGTATATTATTCCCCAATCGGCATGATATTTTTCAACTACAAGTTCGTCTACACGCATGGTTACAGACTTTATGAGATGACGACCTATTTGATCAGCAAAATTTTCGTTTACAGATAACCCGGGTAATTTAATCGAAACGTACATGTTAGAAAGAAGATCACCCATATTTCTAGGATTTAGCGTGACTTTTACAGTTTCGCCAAATGGCCAGTTCGTGTTTATGGCTTGATCACTAGGCCTGTTGACGTTAAAGTTTCTGTGAAATTTTGTAAAGTTTGAATGTCTTTTTGGTATGTATTTATATAAAGAAAAATCTGGGTCGCTTTCTAAAAGGTACGTGTCTTGTTTACCTATCGCATTTAAAGAAATTTTAGAACCCGTGTTTGGACCAGTGTTTATATCACACATAATACTACTTATTACTAACAATTTTTTAAATCTCGTTTAACGAACGATTTTAAATTGTCGTACCAAAAACAAATTTCTTTACTGGTTAAAGATAAAGGTATACTTTGTATGTGTTTTATAAGACCAGTTTCCTGTTTGCGTAACGCTGATATACTTGGTTTTTTTGTACGTACAAAACATGAATAACAGACGCGTTTTATTTTAGTACCAAAAAATTTATAAAAAGAATCATTATTACACACAAAAATTGGGTTTATTTTTCTATACTTTCTTATCGCCTGTCTTATATCACGGTTTTCAGATTTTATATATGGTTTTAACGGGTTATTACAAATCGTACAAAATCCTTTGCACTTAAGATACATAAAAGATTTACATACTATTTTTTTATGTATTATAATCAGGTAACACACCCAGATGGTACAATATGTTTAGGTATAAATACAGAAGAACAAATGCCTGAACCGTTTGACATAGAACAAGCGAATGTAGAAAGAGAAGATGATGAAGTACATGAAGTGTTTACTAACTACATGTCACACGTTCACGAGTGTTTCTTTTTGGTTACCTTAATTTCTTTTATTTTTATACAAAACGTAATAAACCTTATAAATACCATACTTTCTTTTATTTGTGTGATTGGTGTGTATTCGAATGCTAAATATTTGGTACTTATACACGCGATGTGTATGATGTGTTTAATAATAATATGCGTGGTTATTAATTTGTTTGGATATTTATTTTACTACTTTCCATACTTAATAATAAATGTGTGTTCATTAGCAACCTTAGTCGAGGTAACTTAAAATGTAAATCAAGAAAACTAAAATGGAATATTCTCAAAAAGATCTCGATATCGCAAAACGCATATATAGCATAAAAGATGAAAAGTGTGAAAGATTCGCAAGAAGTATTCACAAATTAAGAGAATCTAGGAAAAGGTATGACGACCAAAGAGATAAAAAAAGAATTATCTTTTTAAAGGAGGTACCTGAACAGATGATTCAAAATAGACACGCTTTTAATGTATGTCAGGCGACTACAATGAGTGGGAAAAGGTGTAATTTCAAGGCATCGTGTGGAAACTTTTGTAAGAAGCATTCACACGGTACAAAAAATTTAGATATTAGTGTATTAGGTACTAAACCAGTTTTAAAAAATATTATGTTATAATAAATGTTAAATCAAGAAACACTCAGACCCGTAATAATCGCCATGGCGCTTTACTTAGCTATTTCGCAAATAGTACCAGAACTCTTAAAAAAACCCACGAACATTAAATTTGTAGATGATATTGTTGCCATGCTCATCGCACAAAAAGGTTCGTTAACTTCGGGTGTTATTCTCACCGGTATCATTGTTTTCATTACCAATTACATTAACGATGAATTCCTGTAAAACATTTTCTTTACAGGTTAACATGTGAGTTTTTGGGTGTTCCATGTATCGTATTTTTTTAGTATAGGCATCTTCCATGAACTCCAAGAGTTGTTCATAGTTTGGTTTTCCCCATTGCATACCCGCTTTGAAAAGAAAATCATCCCTCGGTATTTCTTGAAGTTCACATTTTATCTTATAAGGTGTTCTAATGTATTCCGTAGCACCCCCGTATTCCGGTACTATGACTGGTTTGTTTCTCAGCGCGGCTTCGACTGCACCCATACCAATACCTTCAGAAGACGAGAAACTTACGTAACAATCACCTAGTGCGTGTATTTTTTCCATATCCTCGTCACTTATCAGACCGTTTATGATTTCGACGTTTGGTATATTTATATTAACTGGCTGTTTACACGTTGCTTTTACTAAAAGTCTTGAATCTGGTTTATTCAGGCGAATAAACGCTTCCAAAATTTTGTTAAAGTTCTTTCTAGGATCATAAACATTTCCTATATGGTAAAACGTGTATATTTTTTTAGGTGGTACGTGAGCGTGTACAACAAAGAATTCCTTATCAGGAAACTGTTTCTTAAAAACTTTTCTACAGAATTCACTCGGTACAGCAATTCTATCGAATAAATCGAAAAGTTTACCGTAATCTTCGTGTACCGTTTCTGTTTCGCATATTGTCATACACGTGACGTGTTTAATTTTTCTTTTTATTTCTGGTATTTTATCTAACCAATACTGTACTGGTAAAGCAAATATAAACGCTCTATCACATTCTGGAATTTCCTCTTGAATTTCCAAATATTTACTATCAGGAAAAAGGTCGAGGTATTTGTGTGTGAGTTGACCTATGCCACTGAGAAGAGTTGGGCCGATGAATAACATTTAGTATAAAGATAATCTTTCTTTTATATATATTACGCGATGGACTCTGTTAGAGAACAAATTACACAAGAACTTGCACGATCTAAGGTTCGTGGCGATAGACTTTACAGTATATTGAAACAAATCGTTGATCACATTGAACCACCAAAGGAACCAGCTCCAGCTCCAGCTCCAGCTCCAGCTCCAGCTCCAGAACCAACTCCAGCTCCAGAACCAACTCCAGCTCCAGAACCAACTCCAGCTCCAGCTCCAGAACCAGCTCCAGAACCAGCTCCAGCTCCAGCTCCAGTTAAGAAAACGGTTAAACGCGTCGTTAAAAAGAAGGTTGCGGAACCGAAGGAGTAATTTTACTTTTTGCAAAATAAAATCCCCCAAGTATCAGTACGATGAATAAAACAAGGTACCTAAATGGATACTTTTTCTTTTTTTCGTTTTCCATTTTTTCTATATCGTGCTTATCTGGAAGTTTTTCAACGTTTATGTTGAGTTCATCTATCTTCCCGATAAGTTTGTGTAATGCTTCTAGTATTTGAAGTTCTCTATCTTTGGGTTTTTCTTTAACGTCTATAGTTGTTATTTCGAGTATCATATACCAGGATACATTAGCTTGTATTAGTTCGTAATCACCATCGCCTTGTGATTCGTATAATTTAAAATGGAGTTTTTGTAAAGATATGGGATTAAAATAATTTGTTTTTCTTTGAAAAGAACGCCATTGTTTATCTCTTAGTATAAATGTATTACTACCAGTAAAACTTCTTTCTAGTGGTATTCTGGCTAAAATCTGTCCGTTTCGTTCATCCAATAATTGTCCCCTTTTGGGAATATCATCACAAACTATATCAATGTACTTGGCGACATTTGTATCACCATTATCATTAGCACCTATTTGTGTGACGTAAAAATCAACTGGTTTTACACCAATGACTTCAGATATTTCTTCGAGGTGTAAATTTGATTCCAAGTTTAGATCTATTGTAAAATTATTATTGGTACCGTTTACGAATTGTGAATCTATCACTATATATTGAATTTTTTTAGGTAAGTCCTGGAGAGATACCATCTTCTAATTATACTATATAAAAAAACTATACGAATAATAAGCAATGTATACGAGTTTATATAAAATTATAAAACCATTAAGAACTGCTATATACGAATCGTCTTCTTCTTCAGAGAGTATTAGTTCATATTCGAGTAACGTATATGTTAAATCACCTGAACGTAAAAAAAAGTATTACTATTATCAAAACCCAACTATTAAAAAAAGTATAATAGCGAGAAATGAAAGTGGTGAACATATTATTATGGAAGTAAACGCGAGTGATATAACTTTTTATAAATATAAATAACCTAAGTAAAAAAACATTTTAAATTTTTTACAAATACTAAAAACAAATGAAATGGATTACACATCAATGCACACTTACGACTACAAACTTGCTTTCTGCCAAGCGACGCGTGAACTCCCGGAAGATTTACAAAGAATTATCTGGAACAAGGCGAACAAATACGAACTTATATGCCCAGGTGCCCCGAAGAAACTCACAAGAACTTCATCATCACCAATCGAAAGATTCGATACACTTGTCAAAAACTGGAGAGAAAAGTGGGGCGAACCTTAAAGAACACATGCGATTACTCGCTTACGAAGAGTTTTGTTATGGAGAATTTGAGTGTGGTGAGTATAATCGTTACGCTTGTCAATATAAAAATATGTTACTCCGAGAACTAAAAAATAATAAGAAAGAAATTGAATATATACGAAGATACGGTCCTCAATGGGCAACTTTACCTAACAAAAAACCCGAATTTAATCACGACGATAAACTTACTGAAATACAAGTTCGTTTATACGAGTGTGAAAAAAGGTGTATTGAATTTGAAATAATGGAGAATGAGTTTCTTAAAAAAATTTCTTTTCACTGATCGGTTTCGTTATTCGTGTATAAATATTTAAGTGTTAACATGTACCCACTAAAAAATGAACTTAGTGTTGTAGATATTGCTATGTGTACTAAATAATTATACCAACTGTATATCGAATACGATATTAGTCCAAACATGTTTACCACTATAAAAGTTGTGCTTATATCCTCAACTTTTTTAGTCGTATGAATTTTGTATATTTGGGGTACCGTGTTTAAAGTTAAAAGTGTACACCCTATCCATCCTAGTGCATCTATTAGTATATACATATGTTATTTAAAAATTATACTTTTATATATTTTAATCCTAAATTAAATGTTTACCATAATAAACCCTTATACTAAAACCCTTCGTATTTCGTGTCCTACGAAAAGGAAAGAAAGTTTAGCCGAGTATGAAGAAATTAAGAACAAAATTAAAAGTTCGACTTTAAAGTATGGATCCATGGTTTCTGCGTACCACTTTATTTTTCAAGACCCCATAGATGGTTTATCGGCTACACTCGGAACTTTGGCGTCCTATGCATATGTTGATTCTTTATCGTCTTACGTGGATAATATAGAAAAGTCAGCTGGTCTTAATAAAAGAATGCTCATACCTGTAGTAACCGCACTTTTGGAATCGTCGTGGAATTCTATGGATACACCTTTTGATTTTAATATGGGTGCAACACTTTTTGGTTTCTTGGCTTATAAAGTAGCTTTTTACCAAATCGTCGCCGAAGAACTTTTGTTATTAAAAGACGATGATGAAGACCTAAGTGGAGAAGAATAAGATTAAAAAATAAGAAAAAAAATGTCTGATATTTTTTACGAACTTGTTGCAAAAACTGTTTCTGTGGAAAGAAGGGAAGAACTCGATGGTCTCGCTTCTTCACACTATAAAGGTGTTGACGGGAAAATTCAAGTTTGGGGAATAAGACCTAACAATACTTTCCCCGAAAATTTTAGACCACCCGATAACGTCGAGTATATCGGCCACCTTTACCTTCTTGATACCGACTATGAAAATGTAAAGTCGTTTTTCCATTTTCACGAAGAAAAGACCAAGGATGGTAACCGTATTGGTATTATTCACCAAGCTCTCAAGATTCTTGATAAACAAGAAGATATAACTCTTATCCCTTCGGTGGATATTACAAAGGATTGGTTTGAGTTTTGGAAAAATTATTACATGGATAAGTTTTCTTCCGACCGATCCAAATATAATTCTTTTGTGAACAAACACGGTTTAAAAGACCGTTTAAGCGTTCTCGAAAGTAAATGTATGCGAGACGATATAGAAATGCACTTAAACAATTAGATTGTAATGAATATATAACATGACTACACTTACACATGAACTTTTAAAAAACTGTACCACACTCGTCAAACTTTCACACTTAAACGATCTTTGTTCTAAATTATGTTCTAAAAATTCTGAGGTATACGCATTACGTTCCGAGTTCGGGTACCCGGAACACCTTATTCCCCAAAATAATAAAAGGTTTCTCGCGTATATGGGTGTTTCTAAGAAAAAGGTGGAAATGCCATACGGACAGGCCCATTTTATCACGTTTTATCACGAACCTAAAGTTTCTACAAGGGACGTTCCAATTGGTATTCTTGAACACATGTATAACATTTACATGGAGGAACAAGTTGAAGAATTGAAAATGTCTGGGTACCGTGAAAATGAACACTTTTCGGTCGAACTGTTCCCTTTAGAAATAGATAACACAAACCTTGGGTACTGGCGGTGGGTACTTGAAGACGATTGGGGTGTTACCGATAAAATTTCTTTCGACGATCTCGTTGACGATTACCAACTCAAATCACATGTTAAATGGGACGTTCTCAGAGACATTTTACCCGAAAACATAGACGAGTATAATGGTAGTGTCGTTGATAGCGACGAAGAAGAAGAAGAATTTGAATACGGGGAAGAAACGGACGAAGACGAAATTGAGGAAGGAGAAATTGTGAGTGATTCAGAAGCCTAAGTAAATTATAAACTTATTATTTTTTTTAACATAAATGAGACCAAACTGTACTTACGAGACCTGTCTGTGTAGAGCTGGTAAGAACGGTTTTTGTTTAAAACACAAAGAAATCGGAGAAGCAGTCGAAGCTTTATTATTATTGAATAAACATTGTGATGAAAGAGTTGGATATATCAAAACCTCTTCACGAATTAGTAAGAACACACGCTAGTGCTCTTTATAGAATAAAGGAACTCGAAGAAGAAAATACACGTTTACTGAAAAGATTAAAAAGAGAACCCGTTTCTAAAGTGAGAAAGAGAGTTACTCAATTTATAAAAGAGTGGGCTATTCATAAAAGAGCGAGTGAACTCGGATTAAAAAATATAACGTCGTGGAAAGAGTTATACGAAAACGATCCATGTGTTTCTAACGAAACCGAATTTTATAAATCGTATTTAGAGTATTATAACAATAATTTTTTTAATATAAATAAATAAATAAATAAATAAATAAAACAGTATGTCAAATTCTTTACAAAAAATAATGTCATTCATAGATACTCACTCACAAGATTTACCTGAAGGTGATTATTTAGAAATGTGTAACAAACTCCGTGATTTATTTAGAGTCGAACAAGAACAACAAACTCGTCGCGTTAGAACTTTACCACCTAGTTTACTTTTAAACCCATTCGAGCTTATATACGAAAGGTGTACTGTTTTACTTCGTAAGAAAAGAGAAATTAAAAGGTCGCTCATTTATTCTAAAATAAGGAAAAGGATAACGCGAACTTTTAAAGAACAAGTCGTAAAAACGTATTGTACTGTAATTGGTTTAGATACTTCTAGTACAATTGAAAATTTAAAAGAATTGGGACACGTCCAAGATGAAAATGCATTCTATAAAGAGTTTTTAAAAATACTAAACGAATACAAAACTGAACTACGTGAAACACAAATCCGTCAGATTGAAAATATAAATAACGAAATGAGACGTATTGTACAATTCATGTCTCTGACACAGAAAACTATAGACGATTTTAATACAATAAATATTAACGTACCTAACCTAAGTTGAATAAAATAATAAAAATATCAAGACAAAAAAATGGACGAACTTACAAATTTAATGCGTTTGATCGATTTGAACTCGAAAATAATACCCGAGGGTGATTATCTCGAGATGTGTAATTCTATAAAGAAAGTACACGAGTGTGTTTCTCGTTCTAGTTCAAATTACGATTCAGACGACGATGAAAATACGTTTCACTTACGTGTAAACATGCGTGACGATACTTTCGATATACCTACACCATTTTCCACCGAAAATGGACAAAGGCACAGACGTCGGTATTACGACGACGATTCGGATGACGATGAAGTAGTACAGATGGACCACGATTTACCAACCGCGGATGCGGACGAACTCGACGAGTTACTTGCGAGACCGGACGAGTCTCTTACGTTCGAAGATAGATTCAATCTCGTACACTCTGTTTTACCTTACCTTCGCGTACCGAGAGAAGACGTGAACGGTGATACTTCCTTTGAATCTGATATAGAGAGGGTACAAAGAAGACAGAGAGAATATGATGAAGCTGAGTTACGTCGTATAGACGATAGAATACTCGAAACTGAAACCATGATCAGAAAAACAAAACCGAGACAAAGAATAACAAACATTGTTAAGAGAGATGCCGTGAGAAAATACGCTTCGGATATGGGTATACGTTTACACAGATACACGATTGGTGGTCTTATAGATAAGGGATACAATATCGGAAACGAACGTGAATTTTATAAAAACTATTTGAAATCGTATAACGAAGAGATTGAACATAAACTGAGAGATTTAAACGACGAATTATTTGATCTTTGTAGAGATAGAGATTCTCTTTTAGAAGAGATGAACGATACCGATACTGTTATTTAATTAAATATCATTTTACACCATTTTTCATTAATATTGCCGAAAGGTGAATACTCGAACAATAAATGTATTAACGCGCCTGCTAAAATCAGAACACCCGTACCTTTATATACAAATTTCGTAAGACCCATAACTAAACCTTGTAAAAGAAGACCGATAAATACAGCTTCCATCAGGACAGAGGTAAAAGGACGCATTTTTTATCTTATACTATAACATAATATAAAAAATGAATGGTCAAGATATAGGTTTCGGAATCGTAATTATTGGATTAATGATTGGTTTAATAATTTGGGCTGTAAGTGTGTCTCGAAAGTCAAACTCAAAGCCACAAATTGAAATGAAAGAAGAATAAACACTTAATAAAAAAAATCTTGTTATAAATAAAATGATACTTTTGATTGCTATCATTCTATTTATCATATTTTTGATTTATAGTATAAAATCCAGGAGTGAAGAGTACACACTCGAGGGTCTCAAACTTTCATGGAAAAACAAGGCGAGTATTGAAGGTGTTGTAGATAAATGGATCGTTATTTTAAAAGACAAATCGGGTACCAAAATTCACGAGTACGAAAATAGCGATGCGGGTAACCTCAAAGACTTTACTGACGTGACCATGAACATAGTGGATAAAAAAGAGTTCGATAACAGAATTATAGGCGATAATACACTCGAACTGTACTATAACAAAGTTAGTTCCGATACTAAATTATATACGAAAACTGTCACGTTTACAGAAGAAGATTTTGGGGTGACAATAGATACGAGTAAACTTGAGGAAATTGATATACCAAAACCAGAACCTGAACCTGAACCTGAACCTGAACCTGAACCAGAACCAGAACCAGAACCAGAACCAGGTTATACATACGACTTTATATTAAATACGGATATGTCTCTTTTGTATGTAGATGATGATGGAAAAACAATTTATATTGAATATATAGAAATCGATGGAGTTTTAATAAAAAAGGAACAAATTATTACACATATAATTCCTGATGGAGGAGCTGACAAAATGACAAGTAAGACTAGTGGACCTGCATCATGGGAATTAGATAAGATTAAAATAGGTGATAAGATATTTTCAATTATATCTGATAAAAAAATTGACAAAATAGATATAACATATACAAAAAGAGAAACAACACCCGGTTGGATAGTAAATGAGAACGATGAAAATAAGATTCATGAAAATAAAAATAGACATGTTTTTGGCGAAAAAGAGGAAGGGTTTAAATCATTTACTTATGATATAAAAAATAGTAAATCGACTATATATGATGTACCTCATCAAATAATATTATCGGGTTTCTTCAGTTCTAAATATAAAGATGATTGGTGTAAGCAAGGTCCTGCTGTTCACCAAGACGTTCCAGGTTGTGGACGTATTTGTTCAAACAATACACATGCTTGGCGAAAAGATAAAGATTACGGAAAGAAAAAGAGTTGGAGTGAATATCCAGGTAGTGTTGATTGTCCAGCTGCTAAACTTGATGAAGTATGGCAAAAAAAACCTGGAACCAATTCACGTTATTTGAGAACAGGTGAATATTCTAGTTCTTGTATTATAATGTAAAGTTAGTTTACACATTAAAACAAAAAAAATCTATGACTAATAAAAGAAACCCCGAGATGGCAAAAAAAGCTGCTGTACTCGGACTATTTGGTTTATTAGTTATAATTATTATTGGAATAGCTTTGGCTATTTACTTTGGAACTAAAAAAAGTGACGATGAAGAAACACCGGACAAACCCGAATTTACATTCGATGCGAACGCTAAGAAAACGATCAATCCCGAAGAGAGTAGTGGTTCTCAGGAAGGGTACCGTATAATAGAGTATGCTGGAAGTGATTTAGATAAAAGTAAACTTATCGATCTTACATTATCATGGACAAACGGCCAGGGTTTTGGTGATGTGAAAAAAATTATACTCACGCGGTACGTAGGTGGTACTAAAATCCAGGATGACATAGAAGTTACAGATAAAGATATGATGAAAGATTACGGTACCGGATCCGTTACATTTAAAGGTTCCGATGTTAAAGCGAGCGCTAAAGGTACGAACGTAATTAAAGCGTATTGGAACGTAGTCAAAACAGATAATTTATTAGCGACAGCCGAGCTTGATATTACCGAGGACGATTTTAGTTATACAGTTACGGGACCATTTGGTGAATATGATATAAAAGTCTCTATTGTTAGTGATACGTTTAAACTTACAAAATCTGTAAAGAAAATTTATTATAATCTTTCATTCATTCCGGATAAATGGTATAGATTACAAATTAATAGTAGTGGGACATATTCTTTTAAAAGTATAGATAATACCGAAACATTAACATTTGATGGACAAACAAAATTTAAAATGAAAACATATAAGGGTAAAAAAATTTTAATACACCCCAATGACGATAAAAAGATTTTAGTAGTTAGTTTAGATACTAAAAAATTTAAAAGTGAAAGTGATATGTCTCGACAAGATTGGGGTAGAGCGTCTTTTACACTTACGGCGGCTACAACTATAACACCCGGTAAAGAAGATTACGAGGATATTCAAAAGGGTGAGTATAAATCACCAAACGGTCAGTACAGTCTTGAATTTAAAGACACTGGTAATTTGGTTTTAAGTAAAGGTTACTTCGTTAATTGGGAATCTAAAACGGAAGGGAATGATAAAGCTAATAGAATAGTTGTACGACCACAACTTGGTGTCGAAAATAATTCTGCACTGACATTTACAAAAACAGACGATTTTGCGGGTGAAAATGTTGTAAAAGAATATAGATCTATTGGTAACAAATTCACAAAACCGTATACACTTATACTAGATGATACCGGTATATTAACCATTATAGATAAAAATGGCAAATACACAGAAGCTTTAGATTTTATTAAAACGCTAGGTGGTGTAAATCCGGGTGATACATTTAGATGTAAAAATGACGTATTTACTGGTAATGATGTCGTAAAGGCGTTTAGGTATATTGGTCACAATCAGAGAAATAAATATAAAAGTAGTGATGCATTAAAAAGAATGGATGCACAAGGGGCGAAAAGTGTTACAGAAATTGATAGTAAATATTGTGGAAACATGAAAGAAGGACGAAACATAACCAACTCGGTAATAACTGATTTTCCAGAGCTCGTATACGACAGTTCAATAGATTTGGGTGTTACTGATTTATGTACGAGTAATTCCAATGATATAAATACAATGAAAACAAAATGCAAAGAGCACGATACTTGTGGTGGTATAGGTCAACAGAGTAATGGGTGCTGGCACCAGTATAAAGGTAAAGGATATGGATGGCCTGAAAGTGTTATGACAAGTAATAAATACTCTAAAGGTATGTTTAATTTTGGTTTGGGAGATACAAGTAAATCGTACTTGTTTAGAATGTAAATAAAAATCAAAAAAAATCTATGACTAATAAAAGAAACACCGAGATGGCAAAAGCAGCTATGCTCGGACTATTTGGTTTATTAGTTATAATTATTATAGGGATAGCTTTGGCTGTTTACTTTGGAACTAAAAAAACGCGTGCGTCT
>Ga0255751_10003646_pt1 | contig 14080 bp, 11 predicted proteins | sample 071ome_20_FD_179951 | JGI IMG/M metagenome (GOLD analysis project Ga0255751, IMG submission 179951) | Coastal salt marsh microbial communities from the Groves Creek Marsh, Skidaway Island, Georgia - 071412BT metaG (version 2) | ecosystem: Environmental > Aquatic > Marine > Intertidal zone >...
CCATTCGTACGTAACGTGGATTGACTCATGCTCATGTTTCTCTAGTCTTTTGCCAATAAAATTAACTAATCCATATAATTTGTCGATATCGAGCAGTAAAAACATCTTTTTTGGTGTTACATATTCAGAACGATACCCTTTTTCACACTCAATAATTGTCCCTGTTAACTCCACTTCGCTTAATAAGTTAAAACTGTTGATTTCAAGAGTTTTTGCAACAGGGCTATAAAACAAGAGTTCTGAAAGTGACTGCAGTGTCTCCTCATCATGTCGATTTATAGTAGAAAACAATCTATGAATATCTTGCACAATCATAACTGATGAATCATGTCCAAAAGCTTGTCTGTTGTTGTTGCCAAAGATATTAATTGAGTAGTAACCACAACTACAATATGGATTTGGTGATTTATGAGAGCTGTATAAACACGTTGCAGCTCCAGACCATGGCTTCATATGGTCTAATTCATCTTCAAATCCTGGAGGAAGTACACTATTGAAATCACTCCAGCCTCTTCTTCTTCCATTTGAGGTTCTAAATCCATGTTGTTGATCAAACTTCCATACTCTATAGCCAGTTACTGTTCCAGGGACTATAAGTTTTTCTATTCTATTTGGATTACAAGTTGTACAGACAACACCATGGTGTTGTCGTAAATTGTGTACTGTAACGCAACTACACTCATTTATATTGTTCATTAGTATCTCCTCCCAACATGTCCTATATGAAACAAACCACAAAATTTGCAATGATACTCTTTAATCAATGAGTGAGTACGTCTCCGAGCTTTTTTTGCCTTTTCTTCAGCAATCTGTTTTGTGTGATAACGCATTTTTCTCTTACAACTCCAACACTCGATGCAAAGACACGGTGTTCCATTAAACACAGACCAACATACTGTCAGCCTGGATATTGTCCGTGTTCTCTTCATCACAACCCTGTTTTTTAGTGATTTGCACCAATATTATATAGATTTATAGTATTTATGACAAATAATATTTCCTTTTTTTTGTATTTTTCACTAATAAATAGATTCTCTATACTTATTGCTATGGGTGAGAGTGAGAGATATCCAATCTCTCTTAATGCGGTAAATGTTGTCTGCTTTAAGATTGACTGGGATGAGAGAATGTTGAATGTTCTTTTAGTAAAAAGAAGTATTACACCACATAAAAATAAGTGGTCTCTACCAGGTGGTTTTGTGCGTGAAGATGAAACGATTGAAGAAGCCGCAAAACGTATATTTATTAAAGAAACTGGTATCGCACCCTCTTATTTAAACCAATTTAGGACCTACAGCTCTCCCAAAAGAGATAGACGCGAAACACAAGTTAAAGCAATTGAAAAAACTAGAGTAATAACTACTGCATTTACAGCAATATATACAAATAATGAAAAGTTGCAATTAGATTCAGAAAGCGATGACATTCGTTGGTTTAGAATTCCTCGTCGTTACATTTCTCGATATATCCCAGATAATATGGCCTTTGATCATCACGATATGTTACTAGATGCCTCAAATAGATTAAGAATATCCCTTGAGTACAGTGGATTAGCAACAAGATTCCTACCAGAACATTTTACGCTAGGTCAAATTCAAGATATTTACGAAATAATTTGGGAGGTTGAACTCGATCCAGCAAACTTTAGAGAAAAATTAACAAATGTTGAAGGCTGGATAAAAGAATCTAAATCTGGTCCTAAGGATGTTGAGCCACGAAGAGGTAAGCCGCCTACTTGGTACAAGGAACACGACATTCCACAATTTGATAGGATGATTTCTAATCCTGAAGGTGCAGTTTTAAGAGAAAAAGACTCTGAATATCAAAAAAACTTAGATAACTTAACGGGAGAAATTCCAATAGTCAAAGACTCTTGAGTCTATCCCCAGTCTGATGTTTTGTGCCAAAGTTTACTTTCAGGACACTTATAAGGTTTTTGTACAGTATTAAAGCTATTTGAGTAGAAGGCTATAGCTAAAAATACATCATAAAAATCTCTAAATCCTTCTTTATCCTTACCTGTTTTTCTCGTTTTACAAATTGAAGAATTACAGTCTTTGTTTAAATGAGCTATTAATTGTGGTTTTAATGATTTTCTATCTTTAAATCCAAATAAATTTACAAACTCCGTAAACCACTCTCTGTGTTCTTCTAAACTCTTTCTAAAGCCTGTCTGGAAATATTGATCTCCGAGTAAATTTATCGTAACTCTTGCTTCCTTTGAAGATTTTGTAATTAATTCAACAAAAAATACATTTTTTGGTAACCAGAAGGGTATAACTTTATGTTCAATTAACAAATTTAAATATTGTTTATTACTGACCTTGATTAAATTTTCTGCAATTAACTGAGCAGTTTTGGAAAGTCCGTCGATTGATTTTTTAAACAACTTGATATAAATATCATCTGACTGATGTTTAATCATAAAAGCATGAAAATCTTCAGAGGTAAACCAATTTTTACTGTTCGCATATAGATAATCGAAGTTTTCCTCTATTTTTTCTTTCGGATTAGTAATTACCTTATGAGAGTTTTCATGAAGTATTGATGACAATGATTTTAAAACAATATCTTTATTTTGGTTATCTAAAAATTCAGAAATGTTAGTTTTTATTATTTTTAATAGTTCATCGTATCTGTCAAAATTATCAAAATTAATTAACAATATCAATTCAGGGGAGTTTTTTAGTAAATAACTAAATGTCTCAGGAATGTTATTAATTAAATACTTATTATCAATCTTCTCTTTGGTTATTTTTTGAAGAATTTCTATATAGCTCTTAAACACTTCTTCGGTATCGATCAAGAAACTTTGGTTTTCTAAGACAATTCTCTGTACGAATATTCCCTCTGGTGACTGCTTCCAGGCTTGTGATTCAGGAAGTGAAAGCCAAAATTTACCAGTATCACTCCTAAGCCACTTTACACCTTCCGATCGTAAAATAAATTTACTGAAGTAAGTGCTGGATGTCAGATAAATATTATTAGACACTGCATTTTTATCTTTAAGGTTATGTTCAAAAGCTGTCCAGAAATATTTAGAGGAAGCTATTGTGGGAGTATTTTCAAATACATTTATATCAGCTATTTGGACTGAAGCTAAAATCTTAGGAATAATGTATTTATTTTTTAATTTCAAAACAAATTCAAACAACCCCTTATTTGCTACGATTGCTTCTAATTCTTTTTTATCTATCTCTAAAAAATGTTGAGTAATTACATCACCATCTAATAGTTCAAAATACTCAGCTTTTTTGATATCAAACTTTTGAAAATTTATTTCATTGATTATTTTTTGAGAAATATTTGTAAATTCTTTTTTTGAAATCTTTTTTTTATAAAATTCTAAAAACTGAGTTGCAAGAGGGTAGTTCATTCTCTTTTTAATTAACAATTCACTCAGAATGGTCTCTGATGGAACAATTTGAATTATGTTTGATAATACTTTTTCATATGTATGAGATTTTTCAGAGAATTGTTTAGCAACTAACTTAACCAACTCTAACCAATAGTCGTTAATAATTTTTTCTCGTAGATAAGACTTGTTTGTTATAAGTGGGAGAAATAAACTCAGTTTTATTTTATTTTGTGCTTTTAGTTCTTCATATAAAAGGATTAAAAGATTTTCATTTGTAATATGATTTGCTAAATATATAAGTGTCTCTGAATTAAAGAGGTTTTTGTCTGATTTGATGTATTCAAAAACCTTTTCATTATTAAATAAAAATTGAGATTCCTCTTTAAACTCTGTTTCTTCAGAAATATTACTTTGCAATACCTTAATTGTTATATCTTTTATTACATCATTATTTATTTCTACATTATGAATTTTTGCAATTTGTAAATATGCTTCAATAACATTTAACGCTAAATTTGGAACCTCAGTTCTATATTTATTTTCTTCAATTTCTAACATTTCTTGTTTTTCAGAAGCTGATAATGCTGCAAAAGAATTGTGCTTATCATATCTTTTTTTCATATCTTCAAACGTGTAAATTGGGAAATTAACTTGTAAATTTTTAAAATAATAAGAAAAAATTTCATCTAACAATTCAGGATTGTAGGTTGATATATCTTCATTATTGTTAATAATTAGATTGGCAGTATTTTCTGCTAGCCAAATCATAATAAGATCATTTTTTTTGAAATTTTTAAACCATATTGAAGGTTTTAAAATTTTTTCATAAAATTCGATATAAAATAACGCACTGCCGATAACGTGTTTATGGATGTTTTTACCAATTTCAGTTTTTTTTGATGCTTTATTAAAGTTAATCATCAAATAATCACAGAAGAATACTCTTGAAAACTCATTTTTAAAAATATGCTCAAAAGAAATTATTTCATATTTTTTTTTATTCCTTTCATATTGTTTAATTACATCATCTAGATTGTCTTTTGGAAGAGAAATGCCTCTGTGAAATATATCACCTTCTTCTTGTCTTATTCTTTTGCCACCTATTTGATCAGCTTTTTTATACGATTTTGAGACAATTTTTTCTATTTCATGAAAATTAATTTCAAATCCATTTGGCTTGTTCTTTTTATCAACAATTAAAAACTCAATAATATAATGTAAAATATTTCGTTTGAAAATTATATCTTTTTTCCTTAATAGTTTTTTGAAATTGTCTACAAATAGATAATCTGGAATAAAAATTATCTCTCCATCATCATATTTTTTTAGAAAGAGTTTCATTTAAATACCTTATTTTAAAATTTTGTACCCCGAAATATTTTCTAAGTCTAAATTACTTAAAAGTGATTTGAGATAAAATTTGAAAACCTTAAATCCGCTAAAGCCCTCTATGTATTCATAATCTTCAACACTATAAAGACCGTCGTATCGATATCCAATTTTGGGACCATAAAAAACTTGATAGCCTCTGATTACTCTTACGGGAATTTTTTTTTGAATATTAAGGGTAAGTGCTTTATTACCTCTGATTAACTCTTGATTTTTAATCATTTTACCCTTACTGTTCCTACCTCCCTGTCCTGTATATTTTATTTCAGTTAACTTGTCATAGTCATCTTCATACCCACCTGATAAAACAATAGAATAAGCTCCTTCGTATTGGCTTCCCCAGATTCCTGCTTGAAATGGCGTATGGATAGCGGCTTTAGAAAGTTGCATTCTGTTTTCATATACACTACCTACTAAATCTTTATTAAGAATTCCAAACATATCAATCCTCTCTAATATTTGTAATTATAATTTCACTAGTAATGCCAGTTTTTCTTTTTGAGCTTAAACTATTTATAGATCTTGAAACATCTACTTCTAAATTTGTGTATTTTTTATCCTTGTTGTAGATTTCTTTTGTTAGTGGTGAATTGCTGTTTGTGAGAATAAAAAAAGCGCCTTTTTCATCAATCTGAGTTATTTTTTCCGCTAGAAGAAAGTGATCGTTGATTTTAAAACCCTCACTAGAATAATCTGAAAAACTAGCAGTTTTGCTAATTGGTAAATATGGAGGATCTATAAAAACTAGATGATTTTTTTTGATATTTATAAAATTTATAGACTTTTCAAAACTTTTGTTGCTTACAACTGAAGAACTTAATGCATTTTTTACTGATAACAAATTTTTTTCATCAAACATTTTGGTATTCTTCATTCCCTTGTTAAATGGAACGTTGAAAAGTCCTTTTTGATTTTCTCGATACATTCCATTAAAACATGTCTTGTTTAGTGCTAAAAATAAAGCTGCTTCAGAAATAGATTTTATTCCGCTTTTATTTTTTTGAATTTTTAAAGAATTAAATTCGTTTACCCAATTGAAATAAACCTTGCTTTTTTTTTCTAATGTATCTTGAGAGTTAATTAGATACTGTAATTTTTCTACTTCAATTAAGAACTTTGAAAAGGAATTGCTGTATTTAGAATTTTGAATTACTAAATAAAAGTTAATTAAACTCTTATTAATATCTGAAATAAAATATTTATTAAATAAATCTCTAAACCATACGTTAAAAAATAAAGCTCCCCCACCAATAAAAGGTTCGTGGTAAATTTGTTTTTTATAGTTAATTTTTTTTAAATAAATATCAATTAAATATTCAAGTTGTTTAATTATTTGAGTTTTTCCACCTACCCACTTTAAAGGGGGTTTGATTATTGTATCAATTTCAAAAAGTTGGTTCATCGGCTAATTTTTTTCCAGCCTCTAAGCACCCCTATTTCATCAATAATTGAATGAACTTTTTTTATTGACAAATTGTCAATGTTAAAATCATCTGGTCCACCATTAAACTTAAAATCTTTTTCTTTTTTTTGCCATAATTTAAATTTGGTCGTATCGATATTCGGTATTGTTACATCAGGTAATACTCTTTTAACCAATAAATAATCAATTATTGAAGTTTGAATTATTCCATATTCATCATCGGGGACTGCAAGTACATTTCTTTTTGTTTTATTTTCAAATCTTTGTGGACTTTCAAAATTAGCAAAGTATGTTGAGAGCCCAACTGAAACCGCTCTTTTATGAAACATCGCATATTGTGAAATTCTGTCTGTGAAATAAGTTGTGCACCTGAATGCATCTAGTGCTGTATTGTAGTCTTTGCCGTTTCTTGTAAGTTCAACTACCCACCACTTTGACGAAAGTAAGTTACTTTTGTGTACGTCACCCAAGTTATTCCCGATAAATACATTGTTAACTTTTAATTCTCTAGATTCACCACTTAGGTTTATTCTGTAAGAGATATAGTCGAGTGCGCTTTTGTTTTGAATTATTATAGAATTCCATAATTCAGGCCTTGATGCTTCGGACAAACTGAGTCTTAAAATATTATGAAGATTCAACCCAATAAATGCATCGGTAAATGCAGCTTTGGATGAATTAAATTCTTCTAAATTGATTTTAAGGAAATTACAAATATTTTTAGGTTTTGTTGCATCTTTGAACACTTTTGATAATTTTGATACATTAAAGTTTCTTGAAAGATTCAAAGAGATTCTGTCAGCTTCATTTAAGAAATGTTCGGGATCAATCTCGATTGTGCGTATATTGTCGTCCGTTAAGTTATTTCTTAAATATTTGTAATTTATAATTTTTAAATTAGAAGTCATTGTTTTCACCTTCATCTACCGAGTTTTCAATTATTTCGATTAATTTTTCAAAACCTTTTAAAGTTCTAGATGGATTAAATTCTCCTTTGGCAGCCAAGTTAAATCTTGTAAACAGATCTTTTGAATCTTGATGATTGGAAGATTTCCAGAATTTAAAAATTCTCTCTTTTTGTTTACTTTTTAGTTCAGGGTAAAGATATAAACTGAGACCATCAATTTTCTTGAAATTAATATCTTCAGATTCTTCGGCAAACTCTGTTTTAATATCTGAATAAATCATCTCCCTAAGGTTTTCTTCGTCAATTTGATCGCTAGCCAAATTTTGCCTTAGTTCAGATTTAAAATTGCTAAGTCTAAGAGTTACTGTTGAAAATTCATACATAAAAGCATTGCTTGCAAAGTACAGGAATAATAAATCCCTAACTGCTTCTAAATTTTCATTTATATTTTCATCAAATATCGTTTCAAGGATTTTATGAAAATTTGTATTAACGTAAATAGTTGTAAGTTCGTCATTTTCAGGTGGTGTAATTAAAGAGTAGAAATTTTTTCCTTTAAAGGTTTTTATCAAAGCATTTAATTCCGAACTAATTGGTTCTTTATTCAAACTATTATCTTCAAAATTTCTAAACTTCCAATCAAATAGAGAAGATCCTAAGTTTGGTGGAACTCTTTTATCAGACCATATGCGAAAATATGAAGATTCTGCAACCAAGTTTTCATTTTTTAATGCATCTGCATAAAGTGATAAGATTCCAGAAATGTTATTTCTTGATAAATTAAAAGTTGAATTAAAAATTAGATATTTTTCGCTATCTATTGTTTCCTCTGATACTTTTTTACAGTAAATTAATTGGTAGTAGTTAGTCACATCACAATTCAAATGTACTACTACATTGTCTGGCTTAACTTGAAGAGGTATAGTAACTGTAATCTCAATCTCTGCTTCTTGCCAGTCTGGAACTTTATATAGCGAACCAATTTTATTTAGATATGTTTCTTTCCAGCCTTCGACTGCTAGGTTATTAGTATTTTGATCAACTGAAACTAAATTTACAGAAATCTCAGCTTCTTTTACCCCATATTTCCCAACACTGCTAGTACTAGGCATTTGTTTCTCTCTTTCGAATTAATTTAGGGACGGTGTGATCAAGCTTAAAATCTAATGATGAAACGTCAATTCCTGAATTGCTTATAGGGTCAAGTTTTAAAATAATTTTGAAACTAAAATCTTTGTCAGTTTTGTTATACATTGAAAACTTAAATGATTTAGGATCTTTTATAACTTCTAGATTGTCTTTCTTTATATCCTCCCATGGCTTGTTGTCTTTTGAAACAGCTAAAAAATTAACACTAGTTCCTTTGTCTTCTTTTTCTGAGACTGAGGCTCTAAGTAACTCAATTTCATAATTTTTTTTTGTTGGAGCAATCAAGGTTACTTCTACTTCATCAACTTCAATACGTTTTGTGTTTTTAATAATTTTTATTTCTTTTTTTTCTGGTGTTGAATTTAATTTAAAAAATGATTTTAAATAATCATTGTCGTCATCAACATTGTTATTTTTTAATGAAAAAAAGCTTTGTACAGAATTGAAAATTGGTTTTACTAATTCTCTTCTAATCCTATCTTTCTGCCAATAATGTTCTTTTCCAGCATCAAAGTATTTTTCCAATTTATTTTCTTTTCTGTCATTTGCAATCATATTATGAGTTGGGTTTTCACAATACCTATAAATTATTTCAGCCAATTTATTTATATTGTCAGAGGACTCTGCAGTTCCTAGCATTGTAATCGCAGTAAAACATAAATCTTCTCTAGAAATGCTTAAATCATTCTTAGCATACCTAATAACTATTCCCACAGATCTAAATATTGCAATACAATTTCTAAATTCTTTTATTTCTCTGTTATTCAGATCATCAATATTGTCAAAAACTTTTAAATATGTATTAGAAATATACTCCTTAGAACCTTTAGTGTGTTTTTGTTCCCCTTCGGATGGCTCTGGCAAGTAAATTGTGTTGCTGACTTTAAAATATTCCTTTTCATTGTCAAATTCATCTTGAAGTTCTTGTTGAGTTATAGCTTGTTTAAATGTCTCTACGAAAGGACTGACTTCAGGCTGTTGTGAAGGATTTACAGTTGTACTCTCAAATTTTCCTTCTGTTCTATATCCGTTTGCAATTTTTGCTGTTTTTATTGTTACTTCTATTCTGCCAGACTCAATTGCGGGCCATAGCCACAGAGAACAATTTTTTTGTATTTCATTTTTCAAATTTTCTAATGTTAATTCGACATTTTTTCCTAAAATATTTTTCTTAACAACTGGTATTTGTACTGTCGTTCCAGACTCATCATCTAAAACATCTATAAAAAGTTTTTTAGCAAGTGTTGTCTCATTCCAAAAAGATTTTGTATAGTTGGTTTTCGGAAAATCAATTTCCAAAACTTCATTATTATCAATATGTCCAAAATTCCAATTGCTCTCTAAAACCTGATCTGGGCCTTCGAGATCATACTTCTCAACCGGTCTTTGAAGGCATCCACCATATATCCTAAATTTTGAATTATTTTCCTCACCAATTTCCTGAGGATTTTCAATATTTGTACAGGTTATAAACATTCCCAATGATGAAATATAAGAGTATGAATTTTTCCCTAAGCCCCAAGAGCCACCACCAGCTGTTCCCGTATTTAAATTATTTGTTTTATGGAAATCATAGTGATTGGATTTTTCTTCTATATTTGATTTAATGTCGTGACCAGTTAATCCTGTAGTATTTCGATCAGTAATGTTAATTAAAAATATTGAACTTTCACCACTTAACAATGCTTTGGTTTTCTTTAGCTCTTCGTATTCTTTCTCGTACATAGGTGCGCCTGAAGCATCCGGCTTTGTTTTCAAATACTTTTCAAGTTCTCTGTATAAATTCATAAAGGAACCATCATAATCAACAGCTTCTTTCCATGATTTTTTGGCATCACCACTTAATTCAATTATTTCAATCTGAAAATCAATTTTGAAATTATCTCCAAAATTTAAAAGAGTTGTTGAATCAGGTAAATCAAGCTTAAGAGCGTCTATGCTGTTCTGCGCACTCTCTTTAATTAAGGATCTGAAAGGGTCTTGATTAAAGCGATCTTCATCACTTTTTTGATCATAAAGTCTGGAAGTTAAACCTGTTTGCCATTTGAGATTTAAATTCGACATTTCTTCTCCAAATTGTTCTCAGGTTTCTTACAAGTAGAAATATTCATTAAAATTTTCCTAATTCTATGGTAATTTTATCAATGATTTTTTTCATCCTAAAGTCAATAAAACTGTTAAAACATCGAATAGAATCAACTTTTCCATTAAATCCTTCATCTAGGAGCTCTTCCCAGAAAGTCTGTTTGTTAAATTCTCTCAAGAACATTAAGTTGTTTTCTAAAGTTAATTTTGCGATGTAATCGTTAGGCAATATATTAGATTTTTTTTGATTGTTACCTTTTGACAAATAACATAAATTACCAATATGGTTTATTGACAAGAATTTATCTATTTTTTTTGAAATTTTTATTCCATTTAATGGATAAATGTGATCGATCTCCATGGAATCTGAATAATTTTTTGATGCGATTTGAAGTAAAAGCTTATCTAAGTTTGTACAAATAGTATTAGAATTTTGTGAGTTTCTATATTTAAAATTGAAATATTCAACAAGCAAAGCTTTTAGAGTTGTTGGGCTTTCGTATGATATAAAATTATATTTTGAGAAAAAACTGCTAGTTATTAACAAATATAAGTAACAATAATTATCAACAGTATCTCTTTTGAGAGACTCGTAAAACAAAGCATTCTTAAAAACATCATTTTTTAAAACCTCTAAATTACTTTCATCAATATTAAGCTCTAAAAAGCTTTTGTCATATATTTCTGTAGTATTATCAACTAATGTAGCTATCAATTATTCATCTCCTTCTTCTAGCAGCCCCCTTATTTCTTCAAAACCATTTTGTAATTCAGATCTAATTTGATTTATTAAAGTTTTATTATCTGCTGTTGCTTGTGCGGCAGTATCGTTATTTTTCTTGATATCTTTAAAAACGCTGAGTTTACCTTGCAAATTACTAACACTGCTAACAACGTCATCGATAGAGAAATCGGAATGTACTTCCTCTGATAGCTTATATGCAGTTATTTTTGCCCATAGGTAGGCTAATTGCAGAGCTAAATCACCAATTTCTTCGTTGTAAACAACAACTGAATATTTTTCACCAAAAGGAAAGAAAAGCTCGGATGTAATCTTATTTATATTTTCTTGATTTTTAACAACAAACACTCCGACAGAAGATTCTCTATTTTTCATAGCTTCATCAAGTTCGTCTCTAACTTTTGTGACTGAGTTAAAGGATTTGTCATCTTTTGATTCAAAAACTGCTTTTATGTTTGAAAGGGATCCATCTTCGTTAGCAAACGTAATAACATGGTCACCTTTTTTATTACGGGCAAGTTTCCCAGTTGTACCACCAGTAAACTCTACGACATCAGAGTTGTTTTTAAGAGATACTAAAGCATCTTGAACCGAATCCTCATGACTCAAGCCTGATTTTGTAGTTTTTTCAAGAGCATCTTGTACGTTTAATGCTTGTTTTATTAACTCAATTTCTGGTTTTAGTTTATCGATTACATTTCCAACAAGCTTAGAACCAATAGAATTAGAATCACCTAAATCAAAATTGTCAGAAATTGATTCATTTTGGTTTTCGATATGTTGTTCTAATAGATTCTCAAATGAAGTAGTAAACTCAGCAACTGTTTGATTAATTTTATAAATTGCTGAATCTGTATTTTTTTCATCTGTCACAGCGCCTGTTAATTCTGCAATTAAGTTTTTTTGAAGGTTTTCAACACCTTCAATAAAAATACCTTTTTTCTTCTTATCACTACCAAGATATTTTGCAGCTTCACTACTCATATCAGAAACAGCATTATCAATAGTTTTAACCATACTTTTTTCGATAACTTTTACTTGTTCTTTCATAAGGTTTTTCTCAATGGATCCCTTTAACAAGTTCATGTGAGACACACCAGCTTGCAGTATTGCTTTTAATACTTCTTCTGTGGAACCATTCTCAAGTAAATACTCTGCTAGTTCTTCATTTTCTAGTGTTACATCATTTATAAAAACATTGACGCCTTGAACTAAAATTTTTTGTGACTTAATTTCTTTCATGTCTACTCCTTAATTACCAGGTAATGGTTTCAATCTCCATTTTTGAATATGCTTTTTTATAGTCTCTTTCCAAATCTCTTTTAACTGTCTAATCATTATCTTTTGAATCCCTGTTCTGTATTTTTATCTTTAGTTTCTCTATAGAGTTTTAGTAGTTCCTGAGGATCTAAATCGTCCGAGTACTTTCCCTCTACAGTTTCGCGTTCTTGTTTTTCAAATTTATCAAATGCCGTTTTAAATGAATTTTGAACTTTGGTATGAGCGGACTTTAATTGACCTAATTGTTTTGTTACTTCTGTTCGAGAGAAGTAGTAGTTATTCGTGTTAGACATATTCTCTAAATTATTTAATGCATTTATGGCATTTTTTAATCTTTTCTCAAAATATTTATTAAACCTTGCAGACTTGAGAAGGTTTTTAACATCTTTATTCTTAAAAAAAGTAGCTCCATACTTATCAATAAGCTCTTTATTATTTACTAGCGAACCATAACCATCGTTAATAAATATTTTTATGATTAGTATTTGATCACTCTCTGTAAGCTCTTTGTTCAGAAGACCTTCTTGTATATTTTTACTCATTAATGAGTCCTTTCTAGTTGTTTAAAATTTTCAATTAAAAAAAGCTTTCACAAGTATTACAAACACCTAAATTCAAACTTAAATCCTCACCAATTTCTCCTATTTTTTTTCTTACATCAGGAAAAGTGGAAGTCCTCCAAATTGGAAACTCACAGCATTTACTTATCATTTGTACGTTATTTACAGCTTTCATATGTATCATGTGGTAACTATACAGGCCTTTCTCAGAATATACAATTATTCTGTGGATATATTTTGCGATAATTATTAAATAAATATTCATAAAATAGCCAATATTTATTGGCTATTTTATGAATATGCTAAAAAGTGGGAAAAATTATTTAATTTTTCTTAATTTTTTATACTCAATTAGCTCTTCAGACGAATATGGCCTCTGTGTTCCATTTAAAGTTCTAATCCACACTTCACCACTTCTATCTCTTACTAGTTCTTGATCTTCAGGTATTGGTCGTATAAATATATCAACTACAGGATTATCTTTACCGTATCCAATATCTTCCCAACCTATAGATATATGATTAGTAACTATTCCCAGACCAAATTGATTTATCAAAGATTTTCTTAATATAAGCAAATAACTATCCCAAGCATTTGTATCTACATCAACAAAATGGAAATCTTTAGCTACTCCATTTTTATTATTGTGTTTATCAATTCCTATAAGAATATGCGCATCAACTACGCCATTTAGCATACCTACGACATTTCTCTCTAAATCGTGAGTTATGTGTTTTCCATAAGTTTTTTCATCATAACTAAAAAATGCGGATTCCTTAAATTCAAGATTTGAATTCTCATCATCTCTTAATAAAGCTTCAAGATTGTATTCTTTTTCCTGTTTTGAATTTGGACCATAATATACAACATCACTTAACTCATCTGAGTCTTCGACTAAAAGATGCATGATAGGTATAAGTCTAGAAATTACAAAAATAACAACAGGAGCAACCAAGCTACTGCCATCCCATATTGCAGCAATCTGATTTCTTCTGTTGCTTACATCTCCTAATATTGACTCACGAGTATTAATATCTAATACCCCAAATTTCTTTAAGGTTTCCTCAACATTATTCAATCCAAAGTCTGGATCTAACGAATCCAAGCTTGTTCGTTGGGCAGTTAATCTGTCTCTCTTCGTTGGTGATTCCTTTGGAACTCGTAGTTCACACCACTTATTTGTGTC
>Ga0255751_10003650_pt1 | contig 14071 bp, 12 predicted proteins | sample 071ome_20_FD_179951 | JGI IMG/M metagenome (GOLD analysis project Ga0255751, IMG submission 179951) | Coastal salt marsh microbial communities from the Groves Creek Marsh, Skidaway Island, Georgia - 071412BT metaG (version 2) | ecosystem: Environmental > Aquatic > Marine > Intertidal zone >...
GTCCCGGTGCTGCCGGAACGGTCGGCGTTGATCATCGACGAGGCACATGAGCTCGTGGATCGTGTCACCAGCGCGGTCACCGGTGAGTTGTCGGTTACCGCGCTCGAGCGGTTGGCCGGCGACGCGGCGCGCCTGAGCGATGATGAAGGCTCACTAACCGATGCCGTGGACGATTTCGCGATCGCGCTTCAGGAACTTGCGGACTCCTCACCACAGCAAACGGCGCGCGTCACGTCATGGTCGCAGCCCATGGTGCTGGCCCTCACACGGGTTCGGGATGCCACGAGGGCGCTGGTCTCGTCCCTGTCGTCGGCACTGTCGGACAGTCGAGAGGGCGAGTCAGCCGAGGGTGGCGCCCTGCAACGAGTGCGGGCGGCAGCAGAAGAAGTATTCGCTGTCGCGGGACGACTCCTGGCACTGTCCGGCGCAGACGTGGTGTGGTGGAGCACTGAGGGAGGTCGCGGACCGGTCGTTCGCATTGCCCCGCTGAGCGTGGGGGATGCCCTTGCTGAGTCCTTGTTTCCCGCGCAACCAGTCGTCCTGACCAGCGCGACGATCAAAGCCGGGGGCTCCTTCGAACCAGTACTCGCGTCGCTGGGACTGCCGGAGGACACGACCTGTGTGGATGTCGGTGCGGGGTTCGACTACGCACGTCAGGGGATCTTGTACGTCGCCCGCCATGTTCCAGCACCGGATCGTGAAGGCGCGTCCATGGAGGCATTGGACGAGTTGGCGACGCTCGTCGAGGCTGCCGGGGGACGATCGCTCGCGTTGTTCTCGAGTTGGAACGGAGTGGAGCGAGCAGCCGACTATCTGCGGGTTCGCCTGGCACCGGCTGTGGACGACGGAACCGTTGGACCGATCCTGGTGCAACGTAAGGGCGAGAGTGTCGGGCCGCTGGTTCAACGATTCGCCGAGGAGCCAGCCAGCGTGCTGGTCGGCACGGTGGCCTTGTGGCAGGGCATCGACGTGCCGGGGAAATCGTTGGTCCTGGTGACGATTGATCGGATTCCGTTCCCGCGACCGGACGATCCGATCGTTAGTGCTCGACAGGCTGCGGTGGATGCCGCCGGGGGTTCAGGTTTTCGTCAGGTGGCTCTGGCTAGAGCTGCGCTGTTACTGGCCCAGGGAGCGGGGCGTTTGATCCGCTCGGAAAGCGACCGCGGGGTCGTCGCGGTACTAGATCCGCGCATGGCTACGTCCGGCTATGGCAGTGCACTGCGGGCCTCGCTACCGCCGCTGTGGTTCACCACGGATGGCGCAGTGGTTCGGGATGCCCTGGCGCGCCTGAATGCTCCTGACGAGGGATAACTAGCGCACGCGTCGAAGGACGCTGACCACCTTGCCGAGGATCTGTGCGTTGTCTCCGAGGATCGGCTCGTAGGCGGGGTTGTGCGGCATTAACCACACGTGCCCGTCGCGTCGTTTGAAGGTCTTGACGGTGGCTTCGTCGTCGATCATGGCCGCGACGATGTCGCCGTTTTCGCAGGTGGGCTGACTACGGATAACGACGAAGTCTCCGTCGCAGATGGCGGCGTCGATCATCGAATCACCGACGACGGTCAGCATGAACAGCTCTCCATCGCCGACGAGGTCGCGGGGGAGCGGCAGGACGTCTTCGGTGTGCTGTTCGGCCAGAATCGGACCGCCGGCGGCGATGCGACCCACCAAGGGAACGGGCACCGAAGCCGAATTCACATCCACCACGTCCGCGCGCGTTCCAGCCTGCTCAGCGTGGTTTTCGCGTTCGCGGACATTCGACGGCCGGGATACGACCAGGGCCCGGGGCCTGTTCGGGTCACGTCGCAGGTAGCCGAGCTCTTCAAGACTGCGCAGTTGATGGGCGACCGAACTCGGTGAGGTCAGACCGACGCCCTGGCCGATCTCCCGGACGCTCGGCGGGTAGCCCCGATCGGCCATGGTCTCCTCGATGACCCGAAGAATCGCCTGCTGACGTGGGGTCAGGCCGGAGTCATCGGGGGCTCCGTCGGGAAGTTCGTGGACGGTGCTGGCCATGCGAGTACCTCCTGGGCTGCTGGGCGTGGTGGTCGATGTCAGACCCCCACGCGATCCTGCACGTGTGTTCGAAAAATACGCCCCGCGCGACACGAAATCAAACACCTGTTCGATAAATACCGGGTGTGTCGGGCTAGACGTGCTAGAAAACGAACATGTGTTCGATCGTACAGGCGTTCGAACACCCACCAAGCGTACGAAAGGCAGCGCGATGACTTCCCCCATGGTCAGCACCACGTCGGTCAGCAGCACGTCGGTCAGCAGCACGTCGATCCGGACCAACTCACAGGCTCCCATCCGAGCCACCCGTTCCCATGACTCGTCCGGAGCCCGGTCCGCCACACGGGCTCCGGACGTACGCCGAGCTCGCCGGGCCGCAGGTCGTCCCTCGAGGGATCCGCGTCCGGTGCGGCTGACCAGGCGGGGCCGCCTCGTGGCTTTCGCCGCATCCGTCGCAGCCCTGGTCGCCATGGTCGTCGGGGCAGGGCAGGTAGCCGGTGCCTCGGGGGATGCTGAAAGCCCTCAGGCAAGCGTCGTGGTTGTTCAGGCAGGGGAGACCCTGTGGGGCATCGCCCAGGAAGTAGCCCCGGGCAGCGATCCGCGCGGGGTTGTGCAGCAGATCCGTCAGATGAATGACCTGGGGACGGCGCCGATCGTGCCGGGGCAGGCGATCGTTGTTCCGGTAGCCGGGTAATACTGGGCGGGTGCTCTTTCGTCGCGCCGCTGCTGCTTGCGTGATCGGGCTGCTGGCCCTGTCGCTTACCCCGATCGGGGTGAACGCCGCCGAAGCCGGGCCGCGTAAGGATCCCCAGTGGACAACCGAAGGCGATGCTCGCGCCTGTTCCGGACCCATCTGGCCAGCGTCGTTGAACACCACGGCCGGCCCCGGGCAGGGTCGACGCGTCCTGGTAATCGGAGATTCCCTGACCCGCAACGGACGCACACCGCTCAAGAAGGCATTGCGCCAGGACGGCTGGACGCCCACGGTCCGGTGCTTCGGTGGCAAGCGATTGGACTGGGCGATCGCTCAAGCCAAGCGGGCCAAGGAACTACAGCAGTTGCCGGACACCGTGGTGATCGCCATCGGCACCAATGACATGCGTTGGATCGATCGAGGAACAACGGCTGCTCGGATGAAACAGCTCATGAAGATCCTGGGCAAGAAGCGCACCGTTCTGTGGGTCGATACCTACGCCAGCGGTGGCGATCGATTCACCCGCCCCAAGGAACGCTGGTTCAACCAGCAGGTGAAGCGACTCGCCGCCGACCGAGCAAATCTGCACCACGTGGTGTGGGGGAATTGGGCCCGGCGCAACAACGTGCCCTTTGCCGATGCGCTGCACTACACGTCTTCGGGAACCCGGACCTGGGCCCAGCGGGTGGCCCGCCACGTGACGCGCTTGGCCAGCTAAACCCCCTAGGCGACGCAACACGCCGAAGTCGACTTCACCGAGGCGCTTGCGCTTCTGCGGTGGGGGCCTTACAGTCCTACCCCTAGATGTAGTAGTCACACCGATGTGATTCCTCCACAGGTTGTGGTTCTACTGCACAGGTCGTCCACAGGGTTTCCCCAAGAATCCCCACAGATGGCCGAACTGCCGAGACAGATGTGACGAGAGTGACGGGAGGGGCTCATGAGGTGCCCGTTCTGCCGTGAAGAAGATTCACGCGTCGTCGATTCACGCACGACCGAAGAGGGCAGTGCGATCCGGCGTCGTCGGGAATGTGCTTCCTGCGGTCGCCGGTTCACCACCGCGGAAACGGCACAGCTCAACGTTGCGAAACGCTCGGGTGCCAGTGAGCCTTTCGCCCGAGCGAAGGTGGTGACAGGTGTTCGCAAGGCTTGTCAGGGCCGCCCGGTAGCCGACGACCAGATCGCGGTTCTGGCCCAGCGGGTCGAAGATGCCCTTCGGGCAACCGGCAACGCCGAAATTCCAGCCGAAGAAGTAGGGCTCGCGATCTTGGGACCCTTGCGGGAGCTAGACGAAGTTGCGTACCTGCGATTCGCGTCGGTGTATCGAAGCTTCGATTCCCTCGAAGATTTCGAAGCCGAGATCACCCTGCTTCGCGCCGAAGGTGAAGCAACCGCTACCGAACCGACCGTCACACCCCACAGCCACACTTCCCCGACGTAACACGCACCACCAACAACCGACTTCCCAGATACCTGTCCGCTCGCGAAAGAAAGGCACCACCGATGTCCCAGACCATCAGCGCTCCCGCGGAGTTCGTGCACAACACATTGCACGGCCCCGGCCTTCCCATCGAGCGGCTCTACACCACCCCCGGTGTTCATCCCTATGACGACGTCACGTGGGAGCGCCGGGACGTTGTCCAGAACAACTGGAAGACCGGCGAAGTCGTCTTCGAACAGCGCGGCGTGGAGTTCCCGGATTTCTGGAGCGTGAACGCCTCGACCATCGTCACCACCAAGTACTTCCGTGGCGCGGTCGGCACCGAGGCGCGTGAGTGGAGCCTCAAGCAGCTGATCGATCGCGTGGTCCTCACCTACGTGCGCGCTGGTAAGGAGCACGGCTACTTCCGTAGCGACGAAGACGCCGAGATCTTCGAGCATGAACTCACCTACATGCTGCTGCACCAGGTGTTCAGCTTCAACTCACCGGTGTGGTTCAACGTCGGGACCACGGCACCTCAGCAGGTCAGCGCCTGCTTCATCCTGAGCGTCGACGACACCATGGACTCGATCCTCAACTGGTACAAAGAAGAGGGCTTCATTTTCAAGGGCGGCTCCGGTGCAGGCCTGAACCTCTCGCGCATCCGCTCCAGCAAGGAACTGCTCCGCTCCTCCGGGGGCACCGCGTCTGGGCCGGTGTCCTTCATGCGTGGAGCCGACGCTTCCGCCGGAACCATCAAGTCCGGTGGCGCTACTCGTCGTGCGGCCAAAATGGTGGTTCTCGATGTTGATCACCCGGACATCGAGGAGTTCATCGAGACCAAGGTTCGTGAAGAGGACAAAATCCGGGTCCTGCGCGATGCCGGCTACGACATGGACCTGGGCGGGAAGGACATCACCTCCGTTCAGTACCAGAACGCCAACAACTCCGTTCGCGTTAGCGATGAGTTCATGCGTGCGGTCGAGGCAGATGAGGACTTCGGCCTCAAGGCTCGCACGGACGGAGAGGTCATCGAGACGATCAGCGCCAAGGGACTCTTCCGCACCATGGCGGAAGCGGCCTGGGCGTGCGCCGATCCGGGTATCCAATACGACGACACCATCAACGATTGGCACACCAACCCCGAGACCGGTCGCATCAATGCGTCCAACCCGTGCTCGGAGTACATGAGCCTGGACAACTCGTCGTGCAACCTGGCGTCGCTGAACCTGATGACGTTCTTGAAGGACGACGACACCTTCGACGCTGAGAGGTTCGCCAAGAGCGTCGAGTTCGTCATCACCGCAATGGACATCTCGATTTCCTTCGCCGACTTCCCGACGGAGGCGATCGGGGACACCACCCGTCGCTACCGGCAGCTCGGTATCGGCTACGCGAACCTAGGTGCACTCTTGATGGCAACCGGACTTCCCTATGACTCGGATGCTGGGCGCGCCTTCGCCGGAGCCATTACCTCACTCATGACGGGCACCGCCTATAAGCGCAGTGCCGAGCTCGCTGGTGTGGTCGGTGCCTACGACGGTTACGCCCGCAACGAGGACGCCCATAAGCGAGTCATGCGCAAGCACGCCGCTGCAAACGACAACGTTCGCAGCGTCTCCAGCCTCGACGGTGACGTCCTCAAACTCGCTGTCAAGAACTGGGAAGAGTGCCTAACCACGGGTGAGAAGAACGGCTGGCGCAATGCTCAGGCCTCGGTTCTCGCACCGACCGGCACCATCGGCTTCATGATGGATTGCGACACCACCGGTATCGAGCCGGACTTCTCCTTGGTGAAGTTCAAGAAGCTCGTGGGTGGTGGCTCGATGCAGATCGTCAACCAGACGATCCCGCGGGCCCTGCGCAAGCTTGGCTACACCGAGGAAACCATCGAGGCGATCGTGGAATACATCTCCGAAAATGGACATGTCATCGACGCTCCAGGATTGAAGACGGAGCACTACGCCATCTTCGACACTGCCATGGGTGCCCGTTCTATCTCGCCCATGGGTCACGTGCGGATGATGGCGGCCTGCCAGCCGTTCTTGTCCGGTGCGATCTCCAAGACGGTGAACATGCCTGAGTCGGCCACCATCGAGGAGGTCGAGGAGATCTATTACGAGGGCTGGAAGCAGGGCCTGAAGGCTCTCGCCATCTACCGCGACAACTGCAAGGTCGGTCAGCCGCTGTCGGACGGTAAGGCAGCCAAGGTCGATGCCCAGGTGGAGGCTGCGATCGAGGGCATCGGGCAACCGATCCGTCGTCGTCTTCCCAAGTCGCGCCCGAGCCGCACCACCAGCTTCTCGGTTGCCGGTGCCGAGGGTTACCTCACCGCCGGTAGCTACGAGGACGGTGAACTCGGTGAGGTCTTCCTCAAACTCGGTAAGCAGGGTTCAACCCTGGCCGGCGTCATGGATGCTTTCTCGATCGCGATCTCGATCGCGCTGCAGTACGGCGTTCCGTTGGAAGCGTTCGTCTCGAAGTTCGTCAACATGCGCTTCGAGCCGGCGGGTCTGACCGACGATCCGGACATCCGGATGAGCCAGTCGATCATGGACTACATCTTCCGTCGGTTGGCCCTGGACTACCTGCCGCTGGAGAAGCGCGAAGCGCTCGGCATCTTCACCGCCGATGAGCGCGCTGCCACCGTCGCTGCGAACTACGAGACACCGCAGGTTGTGGCGGCTCCGGCTGCCGACCTCGAAGTCGAGGTCGAGGAAGCAGTGGTAGAGGAGGCTCCGTTGGAGAAGCCCCAGGTCAGTAACGCCCACTCCAGCGCGGAACTGCTCGAGGAGATCACCGGAACCGCATCGGATGCGCCGCTATGCATGACCTGCGGCATCAAGATGCGCCCGGCTGGTAGCTGCTACGTCTGCGAGGGCTGCGGAAGCACCTCCGGCTGCAGTTAGTAGCTGCGAACGACTGAGGCTGGATAGGGCCCTACTCCAAACGGAGTAGGGCCCTATCTCACGCGAACGGTCGATTGTCAGTCCTGTGCAGTGTGCTTGAAGATCGAACGCGGTACTTGGCCTCTTGAGGCGGGCTACGGTCGTCCTGTGAAGAAGCTGCGGCATCCCGTGGCCACCCTGGTGGTAACCGCCATCACGGTGATGTGGACGGTGCCAACGTTCGGACTCCTCGTCACTTCGATTCGCCCGCGCTGGGAAGTCCACTACTCCGGCTGGTGGACGATTTTCCAAAATCCGGTTGTCACCCTGGACAACTACCGCGTTGTCCTCACCGGTGGGGACGTGCTGCCCGATGGCATCTCGCCCTACTTGTTCAATTCGCTGGCGATCGCAGTGCCCGCGACCGTGTTTCCCATCGCTCTGGGTGCCATGGTCGCGTACGCGATAACCGCGATGCGCTTTCGCGGTGCCACTGCAATCCTCGTAGTGATCATCGCCCTTCAGATCATCCCGCTGCAGATGGCGCTGTTGCCGCTGCTCGAGTTGTTCAACAGTGGCTGGTCCATTGGTCCAATTCCGATCGTGCCAAATCTCGTTGATCCGCAAACCGGTCGATCACTGCTTGCCGGCCGTTACATCACCTTGTGGATCGTTCACACCATGTTTGCGCTTCCTTTGTGCATTTTCCTGTTCTACAGCTTCGGGAGCAGGCTGTCACGCGAGATCATTGACGCTGCGCACATGGACGGAGCCAGCCATTTCCTGATCTTCCGACGCCTCTACTTGCCGCTGATGATTCCCGCCTTGGCGACATTTGCCATCTTTCAATTCCTGTGGGTGTGGAATGACCTGTTGATTGCCATCACCTTCGTGGGCAGTAGCTCCAGCGTTGCCCCTATTACCGCGTACGTCGCGTATCTCAAGGGAGGGTTTAGTCAAAACGAGCACCTACTGACCGCTGCTGCCTTCATCGCGATGGTGATCCCTCTGGTGATCTTCTTTGCCCTCCAGCGGTACTACGCCCGAGGCTTCGTTCCGGGTGCCTACATCCGTGACCGATCGACCTAGCGCCTGCGATGGGCGTCGCCCCCGGGCCGATGAGCCCAACACTCCTGGGCACGCCCGAAAAGTCCTAATGTCCTGCTGATCGGGGACGAGCGCGTTACGCTTTCGTGACCAGCAGGTGGCGCCAGTAGGAGGTTGGATATGCGCGGAACTCGTAGGTGGGCGGCTATCGCGGCGAGCGGTGCCCTGGTCCTGAGCCTGGCAGCCTGCGGCGGCGGCGATGAGCCGGCAGCTGAAGATTCCGTTACCCCGAGTGATACGCCAACTGCCGCGTTGGATGTCGAGGTAGACGAGGCCATCCAGGTGATTCCCGCGTGCTCGAGCTACTTCGCGTGGGATCTGAAGATGAGCGAAATTGAGGCTTCACCGGATGCCAAGAAGAAGGCCAAGCGAGACATGCTCGCTGAGCTCAAGGGGCTTACCGACCAACTCGTACTCGACGCCGAAGAGGCGTACATCTCCGGAGATCTCCCAGAGCGGGTTTTGGTCAACGCAAACAGGATCCAAAAGAACCTGAACCGGGTGAAGCCCAAGGAGGGCACCGACGGGATCAAGAAGAAGCAGATGAATCGCATCGATTCCTCTGCGTCCCGTATCGAGCGCAGTTGTGAGGCTGCCGGAGACATGCTGCCTCAAGAGAATCTGGACGCTCGTCCTAGCGCCTAGCCATTGACGAAAAGTCGCCGACTGGTGTGCGCGGGTGCTTACGCCTCGTTGAAGGTGTCCGGGTTCGGACCGGTGCGCTTGGAGGTGTCTTCTAAGGCCTCGATCGCGATGAGGTCGTCGGAATCGAGCTCGAAGTCGAAGACCTCGATGTTGCTACGAATCCGCTCGGGAGTCACCGACTTCGGCAACACCACATTTCCGATCTGTAGGTGCCAGCGGATCATTACCTGAGCGGCGGTCTTGCCGTATTTTGTCCCGATTCCGGCGAGGACTTCGTCGTCGATCAAGCCGCCCGACGCCAGCGGTGACCAGGCTTCGGTGACAATGCCCAACTCGGCATCTGCAGCCCGAACCTCGCGCTGGGGGAGCCACGGGTGAAGCTCGACCTGGTTGATGGTGGGGGTGACGCCCGTCGCGTCGATGATCGCTCGCAGGTGAGCTGGGTGGAAGTTCGAGACACCCGCGGAGAGGGTCTTGCCGTCACGTTGGAGATCGAGAACCGTCTCCCAGGTTTCGACATAGAGGCCGCGATCCGGAGTGGGCCAGTGAATCAGGTAGAGGTCTACGTAGTTGAGACCGAGGCGCTCGAGCGAGGCATCCATGGCGGCCGTGGTCTTCTCGCGGCCCTGGTCGGTGTTCCACACCTTGGTCGTGATGAACAACTCATCGCGCGATAGGCCGGATTGGCGAATCGCCCGACCGACACCCTCCTCATTGCCATAAAGGGCAGCAGTATCGATGTGCCGATATCCCGCTTCGAACGCCGTTAGGCAGGCATCGGTAGCGACATCGTCGGGAACCTGCCACACGCCTAGACCGATCTGAGGAATGGACCGATCGTCGTTCATGGTGACGTTGGGGATGCTCGACACAGGTTCTCCTTCGTGTGGGATTGCTGCCACAATCCTGCCATGGATATCGCCGAACATTACTTGCCCGATGCCAATCGCTACGACGGCCGGATGCCCTATCGCCGCTGCGGCCGAAGCGGCATCGACCTTCCATTGATCTCGCTGGGTTTCTGGCACAACTTCGGTGATGACAAGCCGCTTGCCGGGCAACGGGAAATCATGCACACCGCCTTTGATCTGGGGATCACGCATTTCGATCTCGCCAACAACTACGGTCCGCCGTTCGGCAGCGCCGAGATCAACGCGGGACGCATCCTGCGGGAGGACTTCGCTCGTTATCGCGATGAGTTGATCATCTCGTCCAAGGCGGGTTGGGACATGTGGCCCGGGCCTTACGGCGATCGCGGCTCTCGCAAGTACATCCTGGCGAGCCTGGATCAGAGCCTCGAGCGCCTGGGTCTGGACTACGTGGACATCTTCTACCACCACCGACCCGATCCCGATACGCCACTGGAAGAGTCGATGGGCGCATTGGCCACCGCGGTCCAGCAGGGCAAGGCGCTGTATGTCGGTATTTCGTCGTACGGGCCGAAGCGGACCATCCGGGCGGCACAAATCCTTTCGGAAATGGGCGTTCCGCTACTTATTCACCAGCCGTCGTATTCGCTGCTGAACCGCTGGATCGAGGACGACCGGCTGCTTGATGCGCTACAGGAGGTGGGCGCGGGAGCGATCACGTTCAGCCCGCTGGCCCAGGGAATGCTGACCGACCGGTACGTGGACGGAATCCCTGAAGGCTCCCGCGCGACCGAGGGCAAGTCTTTGGACCCGAACTGGGTCAACCCGGAGAATGCCGAGCGGCTTCGAGGTCTGGCCGGGATTGCCCGCGACAGGGGTCAGAGCCTGGCGCAGATGGCCGTCGCGTGGACGCTTCGAGATCCACGGGTCACCACGACTCTGGTTGGAGCTAGCTCGGCTGCCCAACTGCGGGAGACGGCAGCAGCCGTCCAGAACCTGGACTTCACCGATGCCGAGTTGGCAGCCATCGACGGCTTCGCTCTCGAAGGCGGCATCGACCTTTGGCGCCAGCAGTCCAGATTCGAGTAGGGAGAGATCCGTGGCACGCGTTCAACTCGCCCTCAACGTGTCCGACATCGACGCTGCAGTGGAGTTCTACTCCAAGCTCTTCGGTACCTCGGCTCATAAGCGTCGACCGGGTTATGCCAACTTCGAGATCACCGATCCTCCGTTGAAATTGGTGCTGTTCGAAGTGGACGATCGTCAATCGGGAGAGGTGAACGCTCTGAATCACATCGGCATTGAGGTTCCTACTCCGATTGATGTCGGAAGCCGGGACTCAGCCTTGAGCGCGGCGGGCCTCCAGGTTCGTCGCGAGGACGCGGTGGTGTGTTGCCATGCCGAACAGGACAAGATCTATGTGGTGGATCCAGATGGCCTGGAGTGGGAGACCTACGCCATCACCGACGATGCACCAGATGGCAAGTCGCTGCTCGAACTAGACACGTGTTGCTGACGGCGCTTCACTGGTGGAAGCACTGACGGCAGCCGGTTCTTCCGGGACCGGCCACGGATGTTCGGGGTCTCTGCCGGTCAGGAACTTGGCTACGCCGTAGACGGCGCCTGCGATCGGTACCGCGATGAGGGCGCCCACGATCCCCAGGGCGATGCTGCCAGCCGCGATCGACAGAATGATCGCCAGCGGGTGCAGGCTGACGGCCTTGCCCATGACCAGTGGCTGAAGCACGTCTCCGTCGAATGATCCGACCACGACCGTCAGCAAGATGACGAGAAGCGCGATGATCGGACCACGTTCGGCCAACGCCACAACGGCGGCGAAGAAGGTTGCGATCGGTGCGCCGATGACTGGAATGAAGGCACCGAGGAATACGACAGCCGCCAATGCAGGGGCGAGCGGTACTTGCAAGATGGTGAGGCCGATGAAGACCAAGGTCGCGTCCGCGAGCGCGATTATCACGATGCCGCGTGTGTAACCGGAGATCGACGTCCATGCGATGCGCCCGGACGTGTCTACAGGTGCTTCAACGGACTTCGGAAGCCAGCTGATGACCCAAGCCCAAATCTTGTCCGGTGTCATCAGGAAGAAGATCACTCCGAAAAGGAATACCGAGCCCGCGATGATCACCGTGCCGAGGTTTCCCAATTCCCCGGCAGCGGCCCCCACGAAGCCCTTGGCCGCGGTGGTACCCCACGACTCCGCCTGAGAGATGACGTTGTTGATGTTGTCGTCTGACATTTGCAGTGGCCCTGTCTTGAGCCAATCGCGGATGTCCGACAGACCCGATTGCAGGCTTGCCACCAACTTGGTGCTCTCGTTGATGGTGGAACGGATGACAATGAACAAGATGACGACGATTCCAGCGACGATGGCGGCGAGGGCGAGAAGCATCGCGATCACCTTGGGCAGGAACTTGTGCAGCAGGTTCATCACTGGAGTAGTGAGCGCTGTGACCAGCATTGCCAGGAACAGGGCGATCACCACGGGGAAGATCTGATTCATGATCAGACCCAGAACGGCCACCCCGGCCAGAAGGACAAGGACACGCCACGTGATGCCGGAGATGGTCTGGAGCGTCTGGGGGACCCCCGACGGTTGTTGATTGTCAGCCATGGTCCACCCTCCGCCTCGATCAGTCGATGCGGACGCTACCTGCTGGAGTGCGGAAGGTCACCGCGGACACTCCCGGTTCGTCGTCCTCCACCCAGAAGAGCTCGACATCACCCAAATCCGCCGTGGGATCGATGATCTGGGTTACGGCGGATTGATCCCCGCTGAGCTCGATGGACTCAATGGAGACTCCTGAATTGGTACCCATCGCACTGGGGTGCTCGGTGTCGGTGCAGTCCCAGTTGACGAAGAAGGGAACATGGGGGCGATCCATGGTGTCCAGGATGCCGATCTGCTTCCAGCACAACTCAACGCCGTCCGGTCGAATTCGGCGACCGCGGGCGGCCTCCCGGCCAAGTCTGGTCTCGACAGGGGAGATGTCGTCGACGGCGAGCACCCAACTCAACCAGCCGCCACCATCCTCGGCGCGACGGTGCACTGCTTGTCCGAACGGAGCTTTGAGTGCAGCCGGGTGGTCCAGGGCGCTGACAACTTCAACGTAGGCCCCGCCCGCGAGCGGAAGGATGAAGTTTCGGGTGCCGAATGATGGGTGCCGACCACCGTCAACGAAGGTTCCGCCGAGGTCGCCGCCAATGCGCTGGACGACGTCCGCGATTTCGCTGGTGGTGCAGGCGTATGACAGGTGGTCGAGCCGCATACGCGCATCTTGCCCAATCGGTTTTGCTCGTCCCAAGGGGGGTCCGCTTATGGCAGGCTCCACCCATGTCGCACGGCGAGAGCGAGTCTTCGGACGTCGCCCAAAGCGCGGGAGAGCCGGAGGTCTCCCCGCAGGTGCCGAGCGCCAAACTCGACGTTCGTAAGTCGGTGATCCTCGGTGTCATCGGGATTGCCTTCATCGTCTTGATCTTCTGGAAAGTCATTCCGCAAATCGGCAGTTACAGCGAGGCATTGGAATCGCTGCAGTCGATGACGTGGGGCGCGCTGGTCATCATCGGAATAACTGTCGTCATCTATCTCGCGGTGTACGGCCTGGCATACCGGGCAGCAGAGCCACGGTTGACCTATCTGCAATCTCAGCAGGTCAATCAGGCCGCGTTCACCATCAGCAACGGTGTGCCCGCGGGCGGTGCGGTTGGCCTAGCCGTCCAATTCGGCATGCTGACGAGTTTCCGGCTCCCGCCCACCGCGGCGACCGCTGCCATCACGGCGGTCAGCATCTGGAGCACCTTCATCAGTCTCGGCTTCCCGATCATGGGCGTCCTGGCACTCTCGATCGTCGGTACTACCGACAGCGTCGCCTGGATGGGGCCCCTCGGATTGGTGATCTTGATCGTCATAGTGGCGCTTTTCGTCTCGATCATGCGTTCGGCGCCGCTGGCCGAGCGAATCGGAGCGCTGGGGAACAAGGTGATTCACCCCCTCACGACCCGATTCCATCGGATGAAGGACCTAGACGTCGCGGCCCCCATTGTGAAGTTCCGCTCGGACATGTACGACCTGTTGCGTCGTCGCTGGCTCTGGCTCACCGCAGCGCAGGTGGGAATCAGCTTTACCCAGTTCCTGATCCTGTTTGCTGCCCTGCGGGGAGTCGAAGGTTGGGATCAGCCGGGTACCAATCCGCTGGCCGCATTCGGTGCTTACGCGGTCAGTCACATCATGTTGATGGTGCCGATCACACCCGGTGGACTCGGAACAATGGATGCGCTGATGATTCAACTGCTCGTGAGTTCGGGAACCGAGAAAGGCGCCGCTACCGCCGCTGATCTTGTCTGGCGAGCAACGTCCTACTTCCCACAAATCATTATCGGTTTGTTCGCACTCATCACCTGGTATCGGAAAGCC
>Ga0255751_10003657_pt1 | contig 14061 bp, 9 predicted proteins | sample 071ome_20_FD_179951 | JGI IMG/M metagenome (GOLD analysis project Ga0255751, IMG submission 179951) | Coastal salt marsh microbial communities from the Groves Creek Marsh, Skidaway Island, Georgia - 071412BT metaG (version 2) | ecosystem: Environmental > Aquatic > Marine > Intertidal zone > Salt...
CCTCGGTAGCCGCGAGATTATCGCGGCCTCTTTCACCCATGACAAAGTTGCGTACGGCACCATGGGCAACGAGTGATGAGATGTTAATTGCGTACTCCCGATTGGCGAGTAGATTCAAATAATCATCGTAAGATGACCAATCGCCCCAGGGCATGCCCTCATGCAGGGCTGTGCCGGGAATGTCCTCAACGCCCTCCATCAAATCAATCAGGTCTTGCGCGCCGTTAGTCTGAACAGGGGCGAAGCCTACCCCGCAGTTACCCATGACAATCGTGCCGACACCATGGCTTGCTGATGGGTCCATCTCCTGATCCCAGGTCACTTGCCCGTCATAGTGAGTGTGTATATCGATCCAGGCTGGGGTGACGATGGCGCCATCAGCATCAATGGTTTCCTTCGCTTGTTCGGACAAATGACCAAGGGCCGTGATGACGCCATCTTTGATGCCAATGTCTTGAACCGTAGGTTCCGCGTGCTCGCCGTCATAGACGGTGCCGCCCTTGATGAGGGTATCGAACGCCATACTGAATCTCCTGAATCTCGGTGAGTGTAGCGCCATCATTAGGATGGGGAAATGGCTGATGCCTCCTAGCTGATGCCTCCCAGTGGGATATCCTCGCAACGATCTTGGTCAAACTCTTGGGCAATGAAGAGAGGAATTGATCTTGCGCAATAGATAAACGGATTACCCCGGTTCGCGAGGCGTTGGTTTGATGGGGCTCGCGAATAAACATTGTAAAAAAGCGTTGCCCGTTTATGAAGACCCTTTTAAGGAAGTGGTCAGGGGCACCGCTACAACCTCCGTCCGAAAAGGTGGGTTGACCTCAGGCGAGCTTTGCGAAGTGCGTCTTACCCAGCAGGTGACGAGTGAGCCCTTGGCACACTCGTCTGCAAATTGGTCTGCTGTCTTATCGTCTGCCCGATAACCTTCAAGCCGTGCCTGCTCGAGGAGATCTTGCCCGGTAGGCCAATCAATGCATCGCAGCGGCATCGCGTCGTCGCCCAGTTGCGTTACTCTGGGTTAGCGTGCTGAACTGAGGCCTGGAATGTTGTCTAGTCAAGGGATACAGCCAAAGCAGCTAATGAAGCGGAAGGAGTAATGCAATGAATATGAGCACAGACGCGGCAACCATTGATGAGCGGCCACTCAGTGAGATTGATGTCAGCGACGCTCAGCTTTATCGGGAAGATAGCTGGGAGCCTTTGTTTCGACGACTCCGCCGCGATGCTCCAGTGCATTTCCATGAATCGAGCGCCAACGGCCCGTATTGGTCGGTCAGTTCCCACGAGCACATCAAAGCAGTTGATACACAGCATGAGGTCTTTTCGTCAGCTGATGGCATCTCTATTGCCGAAACGCCGCCTGAAGACGAGCTAAAAGATACAGACGTTGTCATTGAAAACTTTATTGCCATGGACCCGCCTAGCCATGATCAGCAGCGAGCAACCGTCGCTCCATCTGTCGCCCCGAGCAACTTGGCGAATTTTCAACCGCTGATCAGAGAGCGCGTGGAAGATATTCTCGACAACTTGCCGGTGGGTGAAACGTTTGATTGGGTCGATGCGGTGAGCGTTGAATTGACAGCGCGAATGCTGGCGACCCTCTTTGATTTTCCTTACGCTGATAGGCGAAAACTCATCCATTGGTCAGACATCACAACCTCTACGCCTGAGCTCACAGGAGAGGAATTGGTCGACCAACAGCAGCGCAAAGAGGACCTGATGGAATGCGCCCAAGTGTTCATGCAGCTTTGGCATGAGCGGGCTGCTGCGGCGCCAAAATTCGATCTCATTTCTATGCTCGCGCACGGGAAAGACACCAAGGACATGATTCAGCAGCCCATGCTGTTCCTTGGCAACATCCTGCTGCTTATCGTGGGAGGCAACGACACGACCCGCAATAGCATTTCAGGCGGTGTGCAAGCCCTTAATCAGTTCCCAGATGAGTACCGAAAGCTCGAGGCTAACCCCGGAGTGATCCCAAACATGGTGTCAGAGATGATTCGTTGGCAAACGCCCGTGATTCACATGCGGCGAAGGGCGTTGCAAGACGTCGAATTGGACGGGAAAACCATTCGTGCGGGTGACAAGGTGGTGATGTGGTATCTCTCGGGTAATCGCGATGAGTCGATGTATCACGAACCTGAGAAGCTCATTGTTGATCGCCGGAATGCACGCACCCATGTTGCCTTTGGTTATGGGGTGCACCGCTGCATGGGTAATCGACTGGCCGAAATGCAATTGCGAGTGCTGTGGGAAGAAATTCAGAAACGGTTTCGGAAAATTGAGGTGGTTGGCGAAGTCGAGCGCAACGCCAATAATTTCATCAGGGGTATCAATACGTTACCGGTTCAATTGCACCCCAGGTAAGGTTCGATTAACGGCAGTGGCTCCAATTAAGTCAGGGGTCTAATTGACGCGATGGTTTATTAGCTCCGATGGATTCCCGCGTAAAAGCTTCAGCGAATGCGAGCCAATTTGCTTCTCGCCATCTCCGGGAGGTGGCGTCGTTACTCCCGAAGTGCCCGCCCTCTGTTTCGATGTCTAGGATGATGTGAGGCGCATTGATAGCGGTCGCTCGAATCCTCGCGGCCCACTTGATCATACTGTTCGCGCGCGTGCGCCTATCCCCTAAGTGGCCGGCGAGATAGGTGGCTGGGTAGTGCTGTCGCGAGATCTGCTCGTAAGGCGACCAGGATCGAATCCTGCGGTAATCCTCTGGCAGCCTTGGATCACCAAATTCGTGATGGTTGGTTGCGCTAAGAGGGCCGTTTCTCGCAGTGAGTGCAGGCAACGGATCAAGAAATGGGCGGTCAAGAATCAGCGCTTGGAACAGGCCAGGCGATTGATTGGCAGCCGCAGCGAGTATGGCTGCGCCCGCCGATTGGCCAAAACCAACTATGCGGTTGCTTTCGATGCGTGGATCGCTCGCCAGCCATTTCGTTGCGGTGATTAGGTCTTGAATCGACTGTGGCTTATTCTGGCCTCTTCCTGCCTCGTGCCATTGCCCTCCTAGCGCTCGCCCGCCTCGAACATGAATGTGTGCGATGGCAAATCCAAGGCTCAGAACCACTTCTTTAAAAGGAGAGTAAGCAGTGGATAATGTATTGCCATAACTCCCATAGGCGGTGACCCAAAGCGGGTAGGGGGGGCGTGCGGCCGACTGGTTTGCAGTCTTGGGTAACGTCAAGGTGACGGGAACGGACGGATGATCTTCGTATTCTGCTGCGATTCCCACCGTAGATTGCGCGATACGCGGGGTCCCCTCTTTTACAACACGGCCGAGCATGGGTTGGCTCGAGTCACGGTAGTACAGCGGCATTTCTGGCCTGCTTGGCGTGCTGGCGTAGAGTTTGAACGTACCGTTGGGAAGTAGTTGACCAAACCGGAGCGCTACGGCGGATCCTTCTGACCAAGGCGCAGGTAATCTAACGTCGATGGGTATTTCAGGCGCCGTATGGGAAATGGCTATTAGCCTGGCCGTCGCTCCGCGCCTTACTAGAATGAGAGTTTCTCGCTCCAGGACCTCAAAATCTTCGAGCGATTCGTCTTCCTCGAGCTGAACCCCCTTGGGTAGTGCCACCTCACAACCTTCGGGCGCGCGGGGTAATAGGGTGAATTGGTCTCGGGCTTCCGGTCCCGACCGAAGCCGACTAACGAACAATTGTGTTTTGTCGACCTGCAATCTATAGCGAGTGTTGCTCTGCCTCGCTAGACAGCGATAAGGGGTGGGTGAGGGATCACTCGCCGCAGCCAGCCAAATCTCACTCGTGCCTCGGCCCTCGCTGTTGATGATGAGGTCGTCGCCTTTCTCGCCGGCAGCGATGGATAGCGTCAAGGTAGGGTCTTGCTCACTAAAAACGATTTGGGCTAACGGATTGGTTTCACCAACCGTAATGGATTTAACGGCACTGGGTCTAAGCGATGTTGGATCGATCGCGACAAAAAAGAGGTGAGAATCACTGCCCCAGACTATGTCAGGGCCAATCTGATCAATGGAGGCGAATGCGAGTATCTCTCCAGAGATTAGGTTCAGCACTCTGAGTCTAGATGTCCCGTGACCTGATACGTCCTCCACCAATGCAATCCACTCTTGTGACGGACTGGCGACCCAGTTCACCAGCCGATAAAAGGATTCACCCGTCGCTAGCGCGTTTACGTCAAGTAATGGTTTCGGCTGCTTATCGCTTCCCGCAATCTCTCTGGTGTAGGTTGGGTGCTTTGCCCCGCTTTCATAAGAGAGCCCGTAGCTCACGTGGCCGGCTGGAGGCTCGCCGTCCATGGCCAAATCAGACTGAGCTGAGATCGCCTGACGCTTGTCAGCGTTGTCGTAGGCCTCAGCTAATTGGTCGTATATCGCCGAAATCCGCGGTTGCTGCTGGTCCTGCCACGCATTGAGTGCGTTTTGCTCCCTCCGTAGCGGGAACGCGACGGTTGTCGAGGAGTATTCGGTGTGGTCAAGGTAGGCGTACTCGTCTGGAATTGCATCCCTATGATAAATGGTCCAGTGGTCACGAGCGGGCCAAATAGGAGTGTCAGACGGCGCGGTCGGCACCTGCGAGTCGCATCCCATCATCGATAGGCAAATGACTAGCGAAATGGTCAGGATAGGTGTGACGCGACCGTATTTAGTCCCTCTGCACCCCTGCCAGTCGGGCGTCAGAAGATGGGCGAGTCGATCAGCGAGCGGGGGAGTCAAAGACAGAGGCCTTGCTTTTGAAGATCAGAGCAGCAGAGTGTACCTAATGCGAGGTGGTAATGATGGAAAACAATCGCAATGGATGGAGCGATTTGAACGGCAACAAAAGACCAGCATTCACAATGACTGAAAAATTCAGACTGTCGAAATGAGGTCCCTCCGGTCGAGCAACCTCACTGAAAACTGGGAGTCCGGCTATGCGGATGCGGGTTGGTCACAGTCGCGTGATGCTGCTGACGGGTTGCCCATACTGGATTCCGCTCGTTCTCATAGGGGCGCCACTGGCCCTGAACGGTAGCGTGCCGCCTTACGGTAAAATCTAACGTGAAGGAAAGGGTGACCGTCTAGGCGGCATTGCTCAGTATTTCAGGTGGGAGAACAAACCAGAATGATGAAGCGATTATTCATGCAATGGGCGCTAGTACGTTTAGCGGAGCGATTGGCGAGGAATCTTGTTGATCTGGCTCGACGCTTTAGATCAGCACAGCGCCTGCAGCCAAAAAAACGCCTGCAGCCAAAAGAACGCCCGTGGCTAAAAGAATGCCTGCGGCCAAAAAAACGCCTGTGGTCAGAAGAACGCCTGCGGCTAGAAGAACCTCCACAGCTAACAGGGCGCCCGTGGCGGATCGACGAGACAGTACCGGTTCGGCATGTCGTGCTGTGGTGTCTATGTGGCTCCATGGCCATCGGTCAGGTCAGCGCGGAAGACGTCGCTTGGCCCGAGCACGGGTTGAACAGCGCTGAGACCCGCTACAGCCCGCTCCAAGATATCAACCGTGACACGGTAGCGGACTTAGGGTTGGCTTGGTCACACACGATGGGAACTCGGAGAGGACTCGAAGCCTCGCCGATCATGGTCGATCGGACGCTTTATGTCAGCAGTGCGTGGAGCCAGGTTCACGCGTTCGACGCGGTGACCGGTGAGCTGAAGTGGAGTTACAACCCCGAGGTGCCCAAAGCTTGGGGTGCCAATGCTTGCTGCGATGTGGTGAATCGCGGGGTTGCCGTGGCCGGGGATTCGGTTCTAGTGGGTACGCTTGACGGATATTTGGTGTCGTTACGGCGACAGGACGGCACGGTCAATTGGCGAGTGCTCACGATCGACCCCAATAGACCTTACACCATTACCGGCGCGCCGAGGGTGATTGGCGACTTGGTGGTGATCGGGAATGGTGGTGCCGAGTACGGCGTTCGCGGCTATGTGACCGCCTACGATATTGAAACCGGTGAGGAGGCCTGGCGTTTCTACACGGTGCCCGGTGATCCCGATCAACCAGTCGAGCACGAGGCTCTTGCGATTGCACAGCCAACGTGGATGGGCCGCGAATACCTCGTTTCCGGAGGTGGCGGCACTGTCTGGGACTCGATGGCGTATGACGCCGATCTAGGACTGCTCTACATCGGTGTGGGCAATGGCGCCCCTTGGAATCGAGAGGTCAGGAGCCCAGGTGGTGGGGATAATCTTTTCCTATCAAGCATTGTTGCCCTTGAGGCCGAGACCGGCGAATACCGGTGGCATTATCAAACGACGCCTGGCGATACCTGGGATTACACCGCGACCCAGCACATGATATTGGCGGAGCTAGAAATCGATGGGGTCGAGCGACCCGTCATCATGCAGGCGCCCAAGAATGGCTTCTTCTACGTACTGGATCGAACCGATGGCACGCTACTTTCGGCAGAGCCTTACGTTGCCATCAATTGGGCGACACACGTCGATCCTGAGACAGGTCGGCCGGTTGAGACGCCCGATGCGCGATACACGGAACAACTAGAGCTGATTCGCCCTGCACCATTTGGCGGGCATAACTGGCATCCCATGGCTTATCACCCAGAAGATGGCTTGGTATACATCCCTGCCATGCGCAATTTGTCGGCCTACGCCTCAGGCGCAGACAATTTTAACTACCTGCCAGGGCCTCACTGGAATACGGGCCAAAATGACGCCGCAGCAGCAGATAGTCCCCTAGGTAGTATGGACCCTATCGCGCTTGCGCCACTCGTTGATGAGCTGATGCAGGGCGTGTTGGTGGCTTGGGATCCAGTCGAGCAACAGCCCAGATGGAGTCAGCCTTTACCCACGATGTGGAACGGCGGGGTGCTAGCGACCTCCGGGGGCTTAGTTTTTCAGGGGAACGGATCTGGAGCGCTGGTGGCTTACGCATCCGATACGGGCGACTCTTTATGGTCGTTTCAGGCTCCAACCGGGATCGTTGCGCCGCCCGTGACCTACAAAATTGATGGACAGCAGTATGTTGCGGTGTTGGCCGGATGGGGTGGCGCGGTTGGACTGGTGCTGGCACAGCAGCAGGCAAAGTTCGGGCAACAAGGGACGCTGATGGTGTTCAAGCTGGGTGGCGATGCTGAGCTCGCCCCGGTCGCGATTCCGCGTGCGAAGACCTTTGCGCTACAACCGCGAGTTGCCAATGAGTCTGAGGAGGCGTTGGGCGCTGCGCTCTATAACCAGCACTGTATGCGCTGCCATGGGATCGGTGCTGTCAGCCAAGGACTGGTACCGGATTTGCGATATATGAGCCAAGCCACCCACGACATTTTCGGCGCAATTGTGTACGACGGAGTGCTTGAGGGTGCCGGCATGATTGGGTTCAGTGATGTCATGTCGGAGGGTGAGGTCAGCGCTGTGCACGCTTATCTGATAAAAACAGCGATCGATGCTGCTGACGGAAGTCAGGATGAGCCCGCGCCGCCAACCGGGATTCGGGCCACCTTATTGTCATGGCTCGGGCAATTGCTCGATCGTGTTCTGTAGCCCTCTGCCAGGCGTTATCGAAAGCAAACCACTGGATGAGATCACAATAGTCTCGTCTGAATAGTCAGCGCTTGGTTGCGGCCGAGTGCTGGTTGCAAAAAGTGATAAAGCGGTTTTTTAAAGCAAGTTGATGCAGCTGCGCCACGAACGGTGTTTTTGATGAGTTGTTGTGAGCAGGCCTCGTGAATGGGCTTTGTAAAACAGGTTTATTTTAGACATTGGGTCACTGGCTATCCGGCTAATTGAATAAAGGGTGGCGCAAGGCGCTGTGGGTGAGTGCTCTTTTAGGGAGCCATCATTCAAATTTCACTGAGCAGCTGAGTATGGATAGCCATTGATAAAAAACTCAGTGTGAAGTGCTCGGTATAAAGTGCTTTGTCTGAAAAGCTTTATTGGCTAGCTTGGTATGAAAGCTTTTTATGGAGAGCTTTTTATGAAAAGCTTTGTGAGAAGCGTTTTGTTCGACTCGCTTTTCGTGAAGAGCCTGAAAAGCCCGCCTAGGCAACCTTAGGCAGCCTCGCAATCGCAAACCATAATAAGCCCCCATTGTTCCCAATCCCCCGACCTGTTAAACCTTGCAGTGAGGAGAGGAGGAAAGAGAGGAGTTCGCCATGTATCCCGGAAAATACGCCAAGCAGCATCCTGACCGACCCGCCGTGATTATGGCGCAATCGGGAGAAGGCCTAACCTACGCAGCCCTCGAGGCTCGCGCTAATCAGCTCTCGCATTTACTTAGGTCCCAGTCGCTGGCTGCCTACGACCACTACTCTATTTTCATGGAAAATAACCTTGAGTATATGGAAACGTGTGCCGCTGGAGAGCGGACGGGCCTTTATTACACCTGCATCAACTCCTATCTCACGGCACCCGAGCTCGCCTACATCCTTCAAAACTCTGAATCAAAGGTGCTCATTACATCGAAGGCAAAGTTAGACGTTGCCCTTGAGGCGGTTGCCGATTGCCCCATGGTGCAACTGGTATTAGTCGTCGGGGCGTCCAGCGATGATCTGCCTGCTGGCGGTCAGTTCGCATCCTATGAGGATGCCATCGCTAGTCACCCCTCACACGCCATCGAAGATGAAGTGCTGGGTACCTCGATGTTGTACTCATCCGGGACGACAGGTCGGCCCAAGGGAATCATCCGGCCGCTCCCGCCGCAAGCGCCAGCAGAACCTTTGCCGCTCTATAGTTTTCTGCTGAATTTGTGGCAGTACCGCGAAGATATGATTTATCTGTCGCCAGCACCGCTGTACCACTCTGCACCCCAGGCGGCTGTCAATTTAACGCTTCGTATGGGCGGCACCGTCGTCATCATGGAACGCTTTGATGCGGAGCAGTACCTCTCGCTGATCGGTCAATACCAGGTTACACACTCGCAATTGGTGCCAACGATGTTCTCTCGAATGTTAAAGCTCCCTGAAACCGTTCGCGAACAATATGACCTGTCGACCCTTGAGATAGCCATCCACGCGGCAGCACCTTGCCCGGTACTCGTCAAGCAACAAATGATTGAATGGTGGGGCCCCATTATCCATGAATACTACGGTGCTACTGAGGGGTTAGGATTTGCAGCTTGCAACTCGGAAGAGTGGCTCTCGCACCCAGGGACGGTGGGCAAAGTAGTGCTGGGCGAGCTATCGGTCCTGGGTGACGACATGCAGCCGCTGCCGCTTGGAGAACCGGGTACCCTATGGTTTAAGTCTGCAACCGAGTTTCAGTATCACCGCGATGAGGAAAAGACGCGAGAAGCAACTAGCAGCGATGGATCTATGACAACGGTAGGCGATGTGGGTTACGTGGATGCCGACGGGTTCCTCTATCTGACTGACCGTAAGACGTTCATGATTATCTCGGGCGGCGTGAACATCTACCCGCAGGAAACTGAGGACCTGCTTATTTCACATCCTAAAGTGGCGGACGCTGCCGTGTTTGGAGTGCCCAATCAAGACCTAGGCGAGGAAGTCAAAGCGGTGGTGCAACCCATTGCTGGCGTAGCAGGTGATGATTCGTTCACGGAGGAATTGCTTCAGTACCTGTCGGAGCGCGTATCGCGACAGAAGCTGCCTCGCTCAATTGACTACCGTGATGAACTTCCTCGATTACCAACGGGCAAGCTCTATAAGCGCCTATTGCGCGATGAATACTGGGGTGAGGGGACTTCTCGAATCGTGTAATGGCGACTAGCGTCTCCTGTATCGTTCAAGCGACGATCAATCCGGCAAGGAATTGAACGGGCGGGGCTAGGTTGGTTAAAACCTAGCCGTTAGCCGATCCTTGCGAGCAGGTGCTCTCGCACTGATGGCAAGTTCACCTTGCCGTCTATCAGTTCGCAGTCTTGCGATTTGCAGTGTGGGGTAGCGGAACTGTCCGCGTCTATCCTGGGCCTTTCGCTAGATGATTCCGCCGATGGCCGGATTTGTGCCAGTCGTGATTTCGTTCGCGCGCTCTAGGATGCGCTCGTTGAAATCCGTGTGGGTCAAAATATACAGCTGTCGGTTTCTGATGGCTTGAAACACAATGTCGGCGACTTGAGAGGGCGCCATTCCCTCCTCGAGCATAGCTTGGAACATGGCTCTACCGGCTTCCTGCTCGGGCGTCAGCGCAACCGGCGCGTCCGTTAGGGTGTCTGGACGATTTCGATCACTCGACATGATGTTGGTATTAATCAAACCTGGGCACAGCACCGAACACTCGATCTGGTCTGCTCCTTCATTACCGAGATCTCGATACAACTGCTCAGTCAAGGCGACGACGCCATGCTTAGTCACCGAGTAGGGCGCGTTGGTCACTCCTCCGAGCAATCCGGCCACTGAGGCGGTATTCACGATATGGCAGGCATCACCCTGGTCAAGCATCTGGGGAACGAAGACTCGGAGGCCGTGAATGACGCTATAAAGATTTACGCCAATGGTCCAAGTCCAATCGTTCACTGAGCCCCGCCATGCGTTCCCAGCACCGCCTACTCCCGCATTGTTGAACAAGAGATGGACCGCGCCAAAAGTGTCGATGGCACGCGCTTTTAAATGTTCGAGTGCTTCGAGTTGAGCGACATCTGTTTGCACGGTGAGCACATCATTGTGACCCGCCTGTTTGAACTCGGCCGCTGTCTTCTCAAGTGCAGCTTCTTCAATATCCGCCATCACGACGTGCATGCCCTCAGCTAAGCAGCGTTCAGCGAGCGCCCGGCCGATGCCGCTGGCTGACCCGGTAATGACCGCTATCTTTCCTTCGAATTGATCCATGTCTTGCCCCCTGCTACGTCAATCATTCTGAATACCCATGCAGCATATCGTGATTCGCGCGAGCGGGCGATGCTGCTGGTAGTGGCGAGATCAGGCTCGCCTAGCTCGATGCCTTGAGGACGCACGGAATCGAGGCAGGCGCTCAAGGATGAGATGGCTTCCCACGCAGACTTAAAACCGTCAGTCTTGATTGGAATAGCGGCCTTGGAGGTATACTTCCGCTTCAGTAGTCTTCAGCGAAGAAATGAGAGGTCGACATGCAAGTGGATTCGAGATCAGATGCGGACGTGCTGGAAGAGGCTAAAGGTTGCCCGATTCATCAGTTAAATCCGATGCATCCAGCATTGCTCAAACAGCCCTGGGGCATGAATAGCAGGCTTCGGCAGGAAGCCCCCATTTTTCAGGACCCTGGCTCAGGTATTTTTTTCGTGTCGCGCTACGAGGACGTGGTCAAAATGGCGATGGACCACAAGACCTTCTCGAGCGTCATGTTGAACCCAACACGAGCCCTTTCTGCCACTTCAGATGAAGAGATCAAGGAAGTACTGGCGTCGGGCTACCCCAACGTCCCAACCATGTTGACGCAAGATCCGCCGTTGCAGCGTCGATATCGAAAATTTGTCGATAACGCCTTCTCACCGGCCAGCCTCAAAGCCCTCGAACCCTTTATCGAGGCAACCGCCCACGACCTAATCGATGCTTTCATTGACCGGGGTGAGTGCGAGTTCCTGTCGGAGTTCGGCGTGCCGCTTCCTCTTCGTGTCATCGTCAATCAGCTGGGGGCACCCGTCGAGGACTTGCATTTGTTTAGGCGGTGGACTGAGGCTGCAATTCGCAATTTGTCGGGTCAGCTCGACCGAGACGGCCTGTTACAGGCAGCGCGTGAAACCGTTGAATTCCAGCATTATTTCGTTGAGCGAATCGAAGAGCGCCGCAAAGCGCCTCAGGACGATATTCTTTCTAAAGTCGTTAATGCGAGCCTAGATGACGAGCAACCACTTAGTCATGCGGAAGCGTTGTCGATGCTTCAGCAAATCTTGGTTGCAGGGAACGAGACAACCTCGTCGTCCTTTACCGAAGGCATATTGCTGCTCATTGAGAATCCGGATCAGTACGCGTTACTCAAAAATGATCCCTCACCACAGATGATCTCTAATTTGGTCGAGGAGGTACTGCGCATTTCCAGTCCTTCATCGAACATGTTTCGGCGCGCGACTGAGGAAGTCGAGTGGCACGGGGTCACTATTCCCAAAGATGCGATCTTGTTTGCTCGGTTTGCCTCTGCGAATCAAGACGGTGATCAGTTCCCCGAGCCCGAAAAGTTTGACTTAACAAGACCCAATCTCAAGGAACAAGTGGCGTTTGGAAAAGGGGTGCATCACTGTCTGGGTGCCGCGCTGTCGAGGCGAGAAATGAACATTGGCTTCAAAATCATTCTTGAGCGGATGGAGAATTTCCGTTTGGCGGATGACGCGCCTGAACCTGAGTTTGCAGCAAATGCGCTGCTACATGGGCTGACTCGTCTGGATATCGCCTTTGACAAGGTATAGCGCTAATAAGCATTTTTTCGAGTGGCCGCGACCAATGGCTCGATTGATTCTGTCGTTTATGGTGTTAGTCTCAGCTGGTGCTGCTCAAGGGGAGAGTCGAGTCATGTGCCAAGAAGCATTTGCTAAAACTATCGCTGTACAACAAATTGAATACTTGCGTCGTGCCTACGCCCGCGCGACGGACCAGATTGGTCTAGGGGATGAGGCGTCTGTCGAAGCGGGTCGCGCGGTATACCGAACCATATTTGCCAAGGATGCGACCTTCGCAGTCACAGGCCCTGAAACGTCGCCGCTGTCGGCAGATGGTCCTGATGGATGGGTTGACGTTGTGCTTGGTGCGCTAGGACCAATGGGGCCGACCCAACACCTGATCGGCACCCAATTGGTTGATATCGAATCCATCACTTTTGACAGTGATTGCCAGGTGACGGACGGCCGAGCCAGCATGGAAAGCTACGTTCAAGCCTGGCATGACACGACAGACGAGCAAGTGTGGCTCTTTATCGGAACCTATCTTGATGAAGTCGTTTTCACGCCTGGTGTTGGCTGGCAAATCAAACATATGGAACTGCGGCGAGTAACGGGCGAGATGCGTCCCATGGCAGCGGCGGCCTCCTAATCGGTCCAACCTTCAGAAGGCTGACTTCAGCTAGTGCATGATCCGGTGCGCCTAAATTAGGGGGCGTCGGACTTCTTATCGGACAAAGGGTCCTCTCTTTCTTTCCAACTTTGATAGTGAGCCAGTTCCTGCTGGAAGTGTTTTGCTACCCACGCAAGGATCGCGAAGTCATCGATCATTCCAAGGCTCAGGATGAAGTCAGGCACCGCATCAAACGGCATGAGGAAGTAAAGTAGCGCAGCGAGCGCGACCACGACCGTGTTGGGGGAAATGTCTCGGTAGCGGCCTTTGACGAAATCTCTCACGAGACCGATCAGGAGGACAAGGGTTCCTCTGTACTGATCTGCCGACCGTGTGGCTTGCTTGGCTTTTTTTCGACCGACCCGCTTGAGCACCTGCTCGAGTTGTTTGGGGTTATCAAGCAGTCTCTGCGCTCTGCGTTTCAGTTTCGTGAGCCGCTTTGGCTCTCCCGTCGGGCGTTCGGGTTCTGGCGAGTCGGGCGAAGGAGGGGGAAGCGAGCCCGAATCCTCGTTATCAGTCACGATGCGTGCTGCGACGACTGCGCTGCCGCCTCATGATGAGCGCTAAAGTATTCGCGCATATCCCAATTGGGCCACCGGCGCTGCGTTAGTTTGAGCGTACGATCCGTCCAGAATCGGTCGCCTGGTAGGGGAATGCCGAGGCTGGCAAGCTGTAAAGGGCTCGCGTGACTCATGATTTGATCCCAGGGTCGGTTCGCGGCTTGCTGCCAAACGTGATAGCTCACCATGTCGTTCCCAGCTGCCTTGTATCCTGCGGTCATGGTGTATCGGTGCCCACCCTCCGCCGTTAGATTGGTGCCTCGATGAAACGTATCGATGCTGTGGGCGAGCAAACTGCCCGATGGTGCCGCGGCCGAGCGCTCACACGCTTTCAGTGCGGCTTGGGATTCGAGTGGCGCAGTAATGGCGTCCTTACCCAGAACGCGGCGGCTGTCTGCTTTTTCGACATAATGCAGGGCACCTAAATCATCAGTGACATCAGTGATGTAGATGATGAAGTCGACGGAGCGCATGGCAGCCTCGTCGCTCGGCACGGTCAACGTGTGATTGCCGAAATCGCAGTGGTGCACCTGATCGTAATCCGCCTCGCCCGTAAATTTTGCCCAACTGTGTGACTGGTAGAGGTGAACCTCTGGAACA